>MJGMH2__coassemble_864_pt1 | contig 49538 bp, 46 predicted proteins | sample MJGMH2__metabat2_low_PE_013 | metagenome-assembled genome bin MJGMH2
TAGCCGTGTGACATTGGATAACTTATTTGAAAGCCTAAAAGAAGGCGAATTAAAAGAAGTTAACGTGATTATTAAAGCAGACGTACAAGGTTCAGCAGAAGCGCTTGCTGCTTCATTGAAGAAAATTGAAGTAGAAGGCGTACGAGTTAATATCGTCCATTCTGCTGTTGGTGCTATTAATGAAAGTGATGTTACCTTAGCAGCTGCAAGTAATGCGATTATCATCGGCTTCAACGTGCGCCCAACGCCACAAGCAAAACAACAAGCAGATGCCGAAACGGTTGATATTCGTTTACACCGTATCATTTATAAAGCAATCGAAGAAATTGAAACAGCGATGAAGGGCTTACTTGACCCAGAATTTGAAGAAAAAATTACTGGTCAAATGATCGTCCGCGAAACATATAAAGTTTCAAAAGTTGGTACGATTGCCGGTTGCTATGTAACCGATGGGTTTATTCGCCGCGACAGTGGTGTCCGTGTCATTCGTGATGGCATCGTGATTTACGAAGGCGTCCTTGCTAGCTTGAAACGCTTTAAAGATGATGTTAAAGAAGTAAAACAAGGCTTTGAATGTGGCGCTATGGTCGAAAAATTCAATGACTTGAAAGTTGACGATGTGATTGAAGCTTATGTAATGGAAGAAATCAAAAACGACTAAGATAAATGGAGGGATAAGGATGGCCAATTATCGTGACCGTCGTGTTGCCCATGAAATTTTAAGAGAAGTCAACGATATTTTACGTAAAAGAGTACGCGATCCACGGGTGCAAGATGTCACTATTACAGATGTCCGGGTAACAGGAGATTTACAACAAGCAACAATCTTTTATAGTATTTTATCTGACTTAGCTTCTGATAAACAAAAAGCACAAGCGGGTTTAGAAAAAGCGAGTGGTTTAATTCGACGAGAATTAGGCCAACGGTTAACATTATATAAAACACCGGAAATCTCTTTTGAATTAGATAGCTCTGTGCAATATGGTAACAAAATCGACGAAATGATCCGTAATTTACACAAGGATTAAGATAAAGAAGCCTCTTTAGAAAGGAAAACTTTTTAAAGAGGCTTTTTTTCTGCTATAATAGGGCAGTTGAAATGAATATAGAGATAGTGAGGAGTTAGAATGGACGGCATTTTAGCTTTATGGAAAGAACGTGGCATGACTAGTCATGACTGTGTATTCAAATTACGTAAGATTTTAAAAACGAAAAAAATTGGTCACGGTGGGACTTTGGATCCAGATGTGGATGGTATTTTACCGATTTGTATCGGTAAAGCAACTAAGGTGATTGAATTCATGCAAGATAGTGGTAAAGTTTATACCGGAGAAATTACATTAGGCTATGCGACCACAACAGAAGACGCCTCGGGGGAAGTAGTTGCAACAACGCCGATTGAAACTCCTTTTAGCCAAAATGAGATTGATAATATTATGAAATTGATGGAAGGCGAGATTACACAAATTCCACCTATGTATTCTGCTGTTAAAGTGAATGGAAAGCGATTGTATGAATATGCGCGGGCTGGTTTAGAAGTAAAAAGACCGCAGCGTAAAGCCCAGATTAAAAGTTTTCGCCGGATAAGTGAACCTGAATATGACAAAGAAAATAAAACTCAAAGTTGGCGTTTTGAAGTTGTTTGTGGCAAAGGAACTTACGTACGTACTTTAGCAGTGGATACTGGTGAAAAATTGGGAGTAGCTGCTCACATGTCTGATTTAACTCGTTTGGAAAGTGGCGGACTAAAGCCAGCCCAAGCACTAACTTTAGCTCAAGTAGCGCAAGCTGTTGCAGACGATACGATTAGTGAATATTTATTGCCGCTAGAATATGGGCTATTAGCTTTTGACAAAATTACCATTAACGAAAAAACATGGCTCCAAGTAAAAAATGGTATGCGCTTAGCTCCTGAAGTCTTTGGTTTAGATTCTATGCCTAAAAAACCAATTGCTTTATATTATCAGGAAAAAGTTGTAGCTTTATATGAGAACAATCCAAAAGAAAAAAATAAATTGAAACCGTTAAAAATGTTACGAACTGAGGTATAGTATTGTGAAAATTATCCAAATTCATCATCCTTATACAAAAGAACAAATTCCAAGTGAGCCGGTAGTTTTAGTTTTAGGTTTTTTTGATGGTGTTCACCGGGGACATCAAAAAGTTATTTTGACTGGCAAAGAATTAGCCCGACAAAAAGGGGTTAAACTAGCTGTGATGACGTTTAATCAACATCCTTCTGTAGTCTTTAAAAAACAAGAAGGCGAAAATCAAAAGTATTTAACTTCTTTAAAACAAAAAGAGTATCATATGGCAGAACTTGGTGTCGATTATTTATATGAGATTGAATTTACTTCAAATTTTGCCCATTTAAAACCGCAAACATTCGTAGATGAGTATATTGTGGGGTTACACGCTGTAGCTGCTGTTAGTGGTTTTGATTATACTTACGGGCCGAAAGATATAGCAGATGTTTCACATCTACCTGAGTATGCCAAAGGAAGGTTTGAAATTGTCACTGTCCCAAAAGAAACATTAGCAGGGGATAAAATTAGTTCAACTCGAATCCGTGAATTATTAGATGAAGGCAATATGCTAGAAGTAACAAAATTACTCGGCTACATTTATGAAATTGAAGGAACAGTGGTACACGGAGATGCCCGTGGTCGCACATTGGGGTATCCGACGGCAAATATTCGTTTTAAAAATAGCGTTCGTTTACCGATGGAAGGCGTGTATGTTTCTGAAATTAAAGTCGCTGATAAATGGTATCAAGCGATGAGTTCGATTGGCCATAATGATACGTTTGGTGAAGGGCGCAAATTAACAGTTGAAGTTTTTATTTTAGATTTCAATAAAGATATCTATGGTGAAACAGTACGCGTTCGGTTTAATCATCTTATTCGCAAACAAGTAAAATTTGCTGGTGCTGATGGTCTAGTCAAACAGCTCAATCAAGATGAAAAAGATACTCGTAATTATTTTAATAACTAAATAAAAGGAAACCTACTAAAAGTAGGCTTCTTTTTTTGTAAGCACAATTTTATCGACTTAAATTGTTCTCATTGCAAGAGATAAAGCTATGAAAGAGATGATAAAATCATTATTCGAATATTTGGATAATAGGTTATAATAAAAAGTATCTAGATTACATAAAAATAAAATACGTTATTTTGTTTTTAGGGAGCTGAAAAAATGCTGAATTTTGTTTAGTTCTTATCTAGAATGAAGTAAAATGTGATTAAGTATTAATTACTATAAAGAATTTACTTTAAGAATATTTCAAATATCCAAGGAGGAATTATAATGACAGTAGCAAAAATCGTATATGCAAGTGCAACAGGAAATACAGAGGGAATTTCAGAAATTTTAGAAGATGCTTTTAAAGATTTAGCCATCGATGTAGAAAGAATTGAAGCAGACGATGCGGATGATTCAACTTTTGACGATGCAGATATTTGCGTAGTAGCAACTTATACTGATGGTGATGGCGAAGTTCCTTTTGATTTAGAAGACTTCTATGATGATTTACCTGATTTTGAATTAGAAGGCAAAGTATTTGGCGTAGTCGGATCTGGTGATAGTGAATTATATCCAGATTATTTCTGTCAAGCAGCGGTTGATTTTGATCAAGCTTTTGAAAAAACCGGTGCAAAACGAGGAGCACAATTAGTCAAAATTGAAAATGATGCTGATGATGAAGATGAAGAGGTGCTAAAAGCATTTGTAACAGCTTTAACACAAGCATAACTAAAAAAGGGTCTGATTGAATCAAGGTCGGCGACGTATTGAATGAGAAATGGCAGGCAGCGCGTTTATTATAAAAGTAGCTACGCCATTGCAGGAATTGGTCAAGGCGCTAACTGCGTTTTATTGAGATATTTTTTTAAACAATTACAACTTAATCAACAGGACTTATTGCTGCTGATTTCACAACAGGTGAAACAAATATTCCTAATACCTTTGCTAGTGGAGATATCGTTACAGAAACAGCGACAGTCATTTTGGCGATGGATACTGGTAAAATTACTCTAAGGCAAATAGACAACTATATCCAAAACTAAAAACTCCATGTATAATAGCAAAGTATTTATGACTTTTTGTCATAATTTTAAGTGAGGTGAACGGAATGAAAAAAATGAAAACGATGGATGGGAATACCGCTGCAGCTTATATTTCTTATGCTTTTACAGAAGTTGCTGCCATCTATCCGATTACGCCAAGTTCAACAATGGCGGAAATGGTCGATGAATGGTCTTCTGTTAACCAACAACGTAATATTTTTGGTGAACCTGTTAATTTAGTAGAGTTACAGTCAGAAGCAGGGGCAGCGGGTACTGTTCACGGTTCTTTAAAAACAGGTGTTTTAACTACCACATATACTGCATCACAAGGTTTACTTTTGATGATTCCCAATATGTTTAAAATTGCAGGGGAACTTTTGCCAACTGTTTTTCACGTTGCGGCACGCGCTGTATCGACAAATGCTTTATCCATTTTTGGTGATCATAGCGATGTAATGGCGGCAAGACAAACAGGTTTTTGTATGCTGGCTGAATCTAGTGTGCAAGAAGTAATGGACTTATCAGCTGTAGCGCATTTGGCAGCGATTGAAGGTAGTCTACCATTTATGAACTTCTTTGACGGGTTTCGGACTAGTCACGAATTGCAAAAAATTGAAGTGTTGGCTTATGAAGATTTAAAGGAAATGGTAAATTGGGAAGAATTGCAAAAATTCCGTCAGCGTGGCATGAATCCAAACCATCCCACTGTTTCAGGGACAGCGCAAAATCCTGATATTCATTTTCAACAAAGAGAAACGGTTAATCAATACTATGATAATATTTTACCGATAGTACAAAAATATATGGGGAAAATTAATGACTTACGTGGAACAAATTACGATTTAACCAATTATTATGGCGATCCTACGGCTACTGAAGTTATTATTTCGATGGGATCTGTTTCTCCAACAATTCAACAAACTGTGGATTACCTTAATAAACAAGGGCGCAAAGTCGGACATTTAAATGTTCATTTGTACCGTCCTTTCCCAGCTGAAAACTTGTTGCAAAACTTACCGGCAACAGTCGAGCGAATTGCTGTATTAGATCGCACCAAAGAACCTGGTTCAGATGGAGAACCATTATTATTAGATGTCCAAAGTGTCTTATATCGTCATATCAATCGCCCAATTGTAATCGGCGGTCGCTATGGAATTGCCTCAAAAGATGTTACGCCAGATCAAATTGTGACGGTTTTTGATCATTTATTGTTACCTCCTGATCAATTGAAATATCGATTTACGATCGGGATTAAAGATGATGTTACCCACCTATCTTTACCACAATCAGAAATTTTAGATTTAACGTCTCCTAGCACTTTTCAAGCGAAATTCTGGGGTTTTGGTTCAGATGGGACAGTAGGAGCAAACAAACAAGCAATTAAAATTATCGGTAACAATACCGATCAATATGCGCAAGCTTATTTTGCCTATGATTCAAAAAAATCTGGTGGGTTGACCATTTCTCATTTACGATTTGGCGATCACGAAATTCGTTCAACTTATAATGTTGAGTCTGCTGATTATATTGCCTGTCACAATAGCGCCTATATTCATCAGTACGATTTATTAAAAGGGTTAAAAGATGGCGGTACTTTCTTACTTAATACTGTCTGGGACGAAGAAAAAGTAAAGAAAAATTTACCAAGTCATTTGAAAAAATATTTAGCCGTGCATAATATTAATTTTTATATTATCAATGCGATGGATATTTCAATTAAAAACGGGCTCGGACGGCGAATTAATACCGTTTGTTCGGCTGCTTTTTTTGAAGTGACAGACATCATGGACAGAGATACATTTTTACCATTATTAAAACAAGAAGTTCAAAATGCTTATGGCAAAAAATCCATGAAATTAGTCGAAAATAACTGGCAGGCCATTGATGAAACATTTGAATCTTTAATAAAAGTTGACGTACCAACAGAATGGGCAGATGTTGAAGTTCGGGTGAGAAAACCAGAAGATGATGCCCATAAACCTGCTTATATTCGTAATATTTTAGAACCGATTAATCGTCAAGAAGGTAACAGTCTTTCTGTTAAAGATTTAATGGATAATGATATGTTAGGTGGTACAATGGCAATGGGATCGGCTGCTTATGAAAAACGCGGTATTGCATTAGAAGTACCGCAGTGGTTACCAGATGCTTGTACCCAATGTAATGAATGTGCCTTTATTTGTCCTCATGCGGCGATTCGTCCTTTTCTTGCTGATGAAGAAGAAGAAAAAGAAGCACCAGAAGGTTTTATCACACGTAAAATGCGAGGTGCTGATGGTTTAGAGTACCGTATTCAAGTGTCAGTAGAAGATTGTACCGGTTGTGGACTTTGCGTGGAAGCTTGTCCGGCTAAAGGCAAAGCTTTAGTTATGCGACCTTACGAAGAGATGAAAGATGAAGCGATGAACTGGGCTTTTGCGATGACATTACGGCAAAAAGCCAACCCTGTGAAAAAAGAATCTGTTAAGGGTTCGCAATTTGAGCAACCGTTGCTAGAATTTTCCGGAGCTTGTGCCGGTTGTGGTGAAACGCCATATATTAAACTATTAACGCAACTGTATGGCGATCGCATGATGATTGCCAATACGACAGGGTGCTCTTCTATTTGGGGTGGCTCATCTCCTGCAACCCCTTATACTACTAACGCCAACGGTTGTGGACCTGCTTGGTCAAACTCTTTATTTGAAGATAACGCCGAATTTGGTTTAGGGATGTATATCGCCAATGAAACTAAACGGAAACACTTAGCCAGTGCAGTAGAAGATGTCTTGCAAAAAAATGCTGTTTCTGCTGATACGGCGGCATTATTAGTAGATTGGCTAGAGCACGTACATGATGGAAAAGGCACGCAACAACGAGCAGCAAAAGTTATTGCCGCTTTGAAATTAGAAACAAATAAGCTAGCTGTTGCGCCTTTACTGGAATATCAAGATATGTTTGTTAAGCCAAGTCAGTGGATTGTCGGTGGCGATGGTTGGGCCTATGATATTGGCTATTCCGGTATCGACCATGTGTTAGCAACTGGCGCAGATGTAAATATTTTTGTCATGGATAACGAACTATACGCCAACACCGGTGGGCAAATGTCAAAAGCAACGCCAACATCTGCGATTGCTAAATTTGCTGCTGGTGGTAAGAAGACCAAGAAAAAAGATTTAGGTATGATGGCGATTGCTTACCAAGATATTTACGTCGCTCAAATTTCAATTGAAGCTAATCCTAAACAAGCATTGAAGGCAATTTTGGAAGCGGAAAGCTATCCTGGTCCTTCCCTTATAATTGGTTACACTCCATGTATTAATCACGGTCTAAAAGGTGGTATGAGTCAGTCGATTAAAGAAAGTAAGGATGCCGTTGAAAGTGGTTATTGGCAACTGTATCGCTACGATCCACGTTTACGTGAAAAAGGGAAAGATCCAATGCGAATTGACTTTAAAAAAGTTGATTTTACAAAGATGAATGAGTTTTTAGAAAATCAAGTGCGTTTTTCTGCTTTACGTAATATTAAAACTTCTTCTGAAGAAGTGGACGAAATGCTGGAACAAACGGTTCAAGATATGGAAGAAAGAACAGGTGTTTACAGCCAGTTAGCCGATTTAAATAAATAAAAAATTTTTTCACTATTAATATTAAGAACCTTGAAAGCTGAATTTTTAATTGGCTTTCAAGGTTCTTTTTATAGTCATGTATAAAATGAGATTAAATTTTATCTTTTTTAATTTCACAAATAGAAAAAAGTGCTGGTTTAAATAAATGATGATTTATAATAAAAACTTTATCATGGTGATTATGGATTTTTCCAATCGTATAGTTAATAATTTTTTCTTCGCCGGCTTTTATAAGATGCTGCGATTTATAATTTGTCACCTTCTTTGGCGTAGCCACCCAGTTGCTACTATCCATGCTATAGCTGTTATGAATGACTAGAATTGCTCCATTGTGAACTTTAATGTGAAAGTATCTTTCGCCTGTCTCATTAAAGTTAATTGTATGAATTCGTTTTCGACCAAATAGTTTAGTCAGTGTGATTTTTTCAGTGTTGATTTTCATTTGTTACTCCTTTTAAAGGAAGATCTGATAGACGATAGCCTTGTTGATGTTTTAAAAAGCGAGATTTTGGCCGAATAATCAGTTGTGCAGTGTAAATTCCTTGATGCCCTGAAACAAAGTAACTAATAAAAGTTCCAACAACATAAAAAGGAATCATCTCAGACCCAAATAAATCAATCCCCAGCATAATAGTTGTTAAAGGAGCATTAGCAGCACAACCAAAGACACAAATCATACCCACTGCTGCAAATAAACTTGGCGATAAATGGAACGCATTTGCAATACCAGAACCCAAGGCAGATCCAATATCAAATAAGGGGGTAACTTCTCCGCCTTGAAAACCTGCTCCTAAACTTAAGCTAGTAAAGAACAATTTGAATAAAGCTTGTTTCACTGTTGCTAGTCCTGCAAAAGCATCATCCATCATCCATAAACTTAAACCTTCATATTTTTGTCCTTGGAAAATTAACATGAGTAAAACTACAATGAGCGCCGTGATAAAGGCTCTTAGTAAATAATTAGCAAAAACTTGCTGATAGATTTTTTTTAGGCGATGGGTTAAAAAGGCAAAAAAGCGTCCTGCCAGACCAAATACAATACCAGCTAATAAAAAAACTAAAATAAATTGTGGGGTTAAATTATTTACCTTTGAAATGAAATGATGGCTATGGGTTGTCCCCAATGCAAGAGCAGTGAAATTTCCGATATAAGCGGCAGTAAAACAAGATAGAAGTGCATTCCGTTCGATTTTTCCAATATAGGCCATCTCCATACCGAAAAAGGCTCCTGCTAATGGTGTGCCAAAAATTGAGCTAAAACCAGCACTAACACCAGCGTGAATTAGTAATTTGCGACTTTTATTAGTGAGTTTTAAAGACTCACCTAATTTATTAGAAATTACACCGCCAATTTGAACGGCGCTGCCTTCACGACCAACAGAAGCACCAAAAAAATGAGATAAAAGAGTGAAAATAAAAGTCAAAAAGCCCATCCGCAAGGGAACCTTTGCTTCTGTTTGGATGCTTTCAATAATGAGGTTGTTTCCTTTACCAGCATTTTTGCCATAATTTTGATAGGTGTAAGCAGTCAAAATTGCAAGAAGTGGTAAAAAATATAGTAAGTAGGCATGCTGCTCACGAAAATTTCCTACCCAAGCTAGACCAGCCAGTAAAAAATGAGAAACAATACCTGTGACGATTGCAACTATTATAACTGCGCTATAAAAAGTACCACTTTCTTTTATGATCTTGACTATTGCCTGTTTATCCATTTAAATCCTCCTAGAGATAATTTTGTTAAATATTTTAACGCGCTAACTGTGAACGATTAAAAAAGTAAAATGAAAACAAAAAAAGCTAATGGTTCTACAAATAAACTTGTAGAAGTCATTAGCTTGAAAGCGGTTTTGGATAAATCCAAGGGAGAGCATCATTCCCAAAATATTTAACTGTAGTTAGTTTAGCCAAAAGAATGTGGGGAGTCAAGAAAATTTCAGAAATTTTTTTGGAAATGATAAACGTCAATGTTTTGTCAGTTAGCCAATGTTTTGATAACATGATGATGTATTTAAAATAATTATGAGGTGAAAATATGCGGATAAATAAATCAAAAGTTGCCATTATTGGTAGTGGCTTAGTAGGCTCTTCAACAGCCTTTAGCTTAATTACACAAGGAGTTTGTGATGAAGTGTTGATGGTAGACATTAACGCGGAAAAAGCATCGGGTGAGGTCAGAGATTTAAGAAACTCCATTCGTTTTCTAGGTCGAAATGTTAGAGTAAAAGCTGGAACTTATACAGATTGTGGCGATGCAGATATCGTTGTTATCACAGCCGGAGCACCACCAAAAGCTGGTCAAACACGTCTAGATACGCTTGATATTAGTGCAAAGATTGCCAAATCAATCGTTGAACCGGTAATGAAAAGTGGTTTTGATGGTATTTTTGTAGTCGTTTCAAATCCAGTCGATATGCTAGCTCATCTGGTTTATAAACTTTCTGGTTTACCAAAAAATCAAATCATTGGTTCGGGAACTTCAGTTGATTCCGCCCGTTTACAAAACTTTTTAGCAGACTTAGTGGATGTCGATCCTAGAAGTGTTTATGCTTATGCCTTAGGTGAACATGGTGATTCTTTAATGGTTCCTTGGTCAACGGTCACAATTGCGGGTAAATCTTTTACAGATATTATCGCCGACAACGCAGAACTTGTTGGAGACGTGGACTTGGATGAAATCGTCTATAAAACAACCCAAGAAGGTTGGGAAATTTATAATCGTAAAGGAACCACTTATTATGGGATTGCATCTGCTTGTGTGGGGATTATTAAAGCCGTTTTATATGATGAAAACTCCATCATCCCGGTTTCGACTTTGTTGGAAGGGGAGTATGGCCAGACAGGAATATTTGCCGGTGTACCAGCTGTATTGAATCGTTCTGGGGTTTTTGATATTTTAGAAATTCATATGACCGCTACAGAAGAAGAAAAATTCCAACATTCTGCTAATGTTATTCGTGAATACACAGCAAAAATTCAAAAATACGAAAATTAATCCCTTACAATGTAAATAATATCGTAATGGTTGACTATTTAGAAATTCAAGAGTGTTTGGTGGATTTTGTTTAGGAGGAAAAAGAGTGAAAGTACAGGTGGAAAATAAAAATTTTCATTATCAGTTAGATCTATCTGATAAGCTGATCCAAACAGTCACACTGATTGTTTGTGGGACGTTGGTAATAAAAAAAATTATAAAAGTTCAAGCTAAGAAAAAATAAGTCAATTTTGGCTTTAAGTTGAGATATAGCTAATCTAGCGGTAATAAATTAACAGTTTTGTAATTTTTACTAAGGAAAAAGGAGCAATTAAGCGCGTTTAAAAGTTTCTTAATTATTGTTGAGAAAGATAAAGTTGTTATATGACAATCGTCAGAAAATTTCCAAGTCCAAATTTCCTAGGTACTAAAGCAATTAAACACGTGGTTATAAATAAACTCGGTTTTTTGTAATAATTATTTTGAATTTGAAACATTCTGTTAAGTTGTTGTCACCTATGAGCGTGTACTCCTTGTTATGATATGGAAGTCGTTTGAGACGAATATTGGATAACAAAGGAGCAACTCATATATGAAATTAGTAAAATCACTTTTTGCCACAACTGCCGTTTTAGCTGGCTTTGCAGCTTTTGGTATGAATGCCAATGCTGCTGAAGTAAGCCATACTGTAACCAGCTCTGACACATTAACAAGTATCTCCTTAAAATATTATGGTGATACAAATCACGTAAATACAATTGCAAAAGCAAATAACATTCAAAATGTCGATTTAATTATCGATGGTCAAGTATTAAAATTTGATACAGACGCCAAAGCAACAAGTGCTTCTGAAGACAATAATACGTCAGCTTCACAATCAGTAAGCCAAAATGAAACAGCTACACAAAACACTAATACTACCTATTCTGGTCGCACAATTACGATGGAATCAACAGCTTATAGTTCTGATCCAGCCGATGCACTAGGGGGTGGTACAGTAACAGCAACGGGACAAAATTTATTGGAAAATCCAATGGCGGTGGCTGTTGACCCAAGTGTTATTCCATTAGGGACACATTTATATGTTGAAGGCTATGGCGAAGCTTACGCTGTCGATACTGGTTCAGCAATTCAAGGTAATATCATTGACGTCCATTTTCCAACTGCGGCTCAATGTGAGTCTTGGGGACGTCGTCAAGTACAAGTAACTATTTTAGATAACTAAATCATGTAAGCCCCAGCTACTTTTCACTTTTTTTGAAAAGTAGCTGGGGTATTTTTATATGTAGCTAAATTTTTAAGAATAAGTATTAAAATTTCACCTCCATACTGGTGAAGAAACATAATCGTTCCACTTTGATTAATAAATAAATGAGTTTACAGTTTGTTTTATTAAAAAATGTACATAGTTTTGTATTTTATTTGTTATTTTCATGTATACTTAAGGTAATGGGTACTTTTTCAAGTAGTCCAAAATTTTTTAAGGAGGGACTGTATGCGAAAAAATTTTCAAGAAGTGATTGTTGCAATTTTACCGATGACAGTTTTGATTGTCATTTTGACCTTTATTTTTGCACCATTACCCGCTGAAGACTTAGCAACCTTTATTATTGGCGCAGCAATCATGATGATTGGAATGACACTATTTTTATTTGGTGCCGAGTATTCCATGTTACGTGTGGGCGAATTGGTAGGAGAATACATGATTAAACGCCGGAGCTTAGCACTTATGATTAGTTTGGGTTTCTCAATTGGAATTGGGATTACAATAGCAGAGCCATCTGTTCAAGTCTTAGCACAACAAGTTACTGAAATTTCTGAAGGCGCTATCACTAAAGCTGTTTTAATTGGTGTTGTCAGTGTCGGAACCGGGATTTTCTTAGCTTTTGCGTTATTACGAACAGTATTTCGTCTATCTTATTATCAGATGATGTTATTAGGCTATGTGGCTGTGTTTATTGCCTCGTTTTTCACTAGTCCAGAATTTATGCCAATTGCTTTTGATGCTGGTGGGGTAACAACTGGACCAGTTACGGTACCATTTATTTTAGCGTTGGCGAGTGGGTTAACTAGTATGATTCATCAGAAAAAAGGTGAAAATGATAGCTTTGGCATGGTTGGCGTTTCTTCTTTAGGGCCAATTTTAGCTGTGATGGTGTTGGGGGTGATTTTCCAATGAGTTTTCTCCAACAAGTATTTAGTGGTTTTACTACGATGATTAAAGAAGTATTACTGGCAATTTTTCCCATTGTTTTTCTCTTTGTCTTGTTGAATTTCACCAGTTTTAAATTGAAGAAGAAAAAATTTATTCAAATCTTGAAAGGTTTTCTAATTACCACAGTGGGTTTAATTCTATTTTTACATGGTGTAAATATTGCATATGTGCCGGTAGGACAATATCTTGGGAGTGAAATTGCCAAGTTAGATTATAACTGGATTTTAATTCCATTAGGATTTTTGATGGGCTTTTTAGTTGGTTTTGCTGAACCGGCGATTCATGTAATGGTAAAACAAGTAGAAGAAGAAAGTGGCGGAACTGTCCGCAGTAAAGTCTTGTTAGCTGTTGTTTCACTGGGGATAGGTGCGGCTGTCAGTTTGTCCATGTGGCGCTTATTAGCAGGCTTTAGCTTGTATTATTTTCTCATTCCGGGTTACATCCTCGTTTTTATTTTAGGTAGAAAAGTAGATAAGATGTTTTTAGCAATGGCTTTTGACAATGGCGGGGTTGCAACCGGACCTATGTGTTCAACTTTCATCTTATCAATGGCAGTGGCGATTGCTGCTGAAATTGAAGGACGGAGCCCGTTAATTGATGGTTTTGGAGTAGTAGCGTTAATTGCTTTAACTCCGATTTTATCAACACTTGCGTTAGGGTATATTTATAAAAGAAGAGCGGAACAAAAAGTAGTGAAAGTGGAGGCTGAAAAATGAACAAACCAGTAGCATTGAATCTTGAGATGATTATTACTATTGTGGAACGTGGCATAGGCGATGCTGTCATTGAATATTCCAAACAGGCTGGCGCAAATGGAGGAACCTTACTTCACGGTAAAGGATCTGGTTCTCATGATAAAGGACGCTTTTTTGGAATTGAAATCGAACCTGAAAAAGATATTGTATTAACCTTGGTGCCAGATAGTCTCACGAATGAAGTGATGGATGCCATTGGTAAAGGCATTAAAATTAATGAACCGGGTAATGGTATTTGTTTTAGTATCGATATTGATAAGGTGATGGGAATTACAGAAATTAACTCTTATCGTAGAGTTGTCGATATGGATCAATTACTCGATTAATTACTTATAAAAAATAAAACACCCGCAATCTATTTTTGTCCTATTTTATCATAGGGTAAAAACAGATTACGGGTGTTTTTTCGTTAATTTAACTGCATTTTTTGTTCTTCATCTAAGCGACGTAATTCTTTCATAGCTTTAATATAGGAGTATAATAAGACAATGACAGATCCGGCCCAAGCAAGTGGTGATGCTGCTGCCGCACCAGGATATTGGAAATAATGGGTTAAAACAATTGCTGCAAACGAACGCATGATCAATTCCATAATACCGGCAATGGTTGGGATTTTGGTCTGCCCTAATCCTTGTAAGGTATAGCGCAAAATAAATAAAATCGCTAATATCCAATATAAACTTGCGACGATGAGAAAGTAGATTCGTGATAGTTCAAAAACTTTAGTTTCACTACGACTGACAAATAAAGCGACAAAAGAATCTCCAAATGTAATCACGACAATACCGGCGATAATACTAAAGATAATACTCATGATTAAACACTGTTTAACGCCTTCTAAGATACGACCATATTTTTTTGCACCATAATTTTGGGCAGTAAAAGTCGCCATTGTAACCCCAAAACTCATCATTGGTTGGGTTGCAAATTGATCAATTCGACCGGCCGCTGCTTGCGCTGCTACTGCATCTGTACCAAGACTATTAAGGGCTGATTGTAAAACAACAGCGCCGATTGCGATAATTGAAGCCTGAAAAGCCATTGGCAGTCCAGCATTTAGATGAACACGGTATTCTTCTTTCAAATCCTTAAAGTCACTTTTACTAATTTGTAACAGTGGAATTCGTCGCTTAATATAAATAAAACACATTAAACTAGCTGACATTTGTGCAATGACAGTAGCATAACCAGCACCAGCAACGCCCATATTAAATTGGGTAATGAAAACTAAATCGAGCACGACATTAATGATAACTGCAAAAATTAAAAAGAATAGTGGCGTGCGGCTATCCCCTAAAGCACGGACCATATTGCTTAAAAGGTTAAACGCCATGGCGGCAAACATTCCCCCTAAAATAACAGAAATAAATTCTTGGGCTTGATTTAGAATTTCTGGTGGTGTCTGCATAATAACCAGTAGGGGCCGCAAAAAGACTAGGCTTAGAATGGTTAAAATAAGGGTGACGACTAAACTAATAACAAGACTTGCTGCAAAACTTTTTTTGACACTTTTGTAATCTCTAGCACCAAATCGTTGTGCAGTAATAATCGATAGCCCTGCAGTTAAACCTTGGGCAAAACCGATGATTAAAAACGTAATACTTCCGGTAGATCCAACAGCAGCTAAAGCATCTTTGCCGATAGTTTGACCGACGATAATCATATCGACCATATTATAAAATTGTTGAAAAACATTTCCCACAAACAATGGAATGGTAAACATAAAAATCAGTTTGGCAGGCGTTCCGGTTGTCAAATCTTTCATGTAATTACTCCTAATTTTTTGAATATTTATTATTTTTACTCGTTTGTCTAAGTAAAGTAAATGGTAGCATAAAAGTTATCAAATACAAGCTTTTTTCAGGCGATTTTGCAAGAATTTTCACTTTTTTCATGACATTTCTTTTTATTGCTGGGATAATAAAGAAGAGGAGGCAACAAGATGAAAGTTGTATTAATACGTCACGGTGAAAGTATCGCAAATTTTGAAAATTACTGGACTGGTTGGTTGGATGTTCCGTTAACGGAAAAAGGTAAACAGCAAGCAAAAGAAGCGGGCAAGAAAATTCATAAAGCTGATATTCAATTTGATGCTGTCTTTACTTCGGTTTTAAAAAGAGCCATTTTAACCAGTCAATTAGTCTTAGAAGAAGCTGAGCAATTATGGGTGCCGGTCACAAAAACATGGCGCTTAAATGAACGGCATTATGGGGCGTTAATCGGTAAAAATAAAGATGAAATGGCGACTCTTTACGGAGTTGAACAAGTAAAAAAATGGCGCCGTGGCTATTGGGAGATGCCACCTTTAGAAAGTAGCCAAACTTTTGATCGTCGTTATCAAGGCTTAGGTTCAAAAGATCTTCCAAAAGGTGAAAGTTTAGCACAAACACAAAAACGAGTTGTGCCATTATGGCAAGATCAGATAGCACCGCTTCTATTGGCTGGAAAAAATATTTTAGTAGCAGGACATGGTAACAGTTTACGGGCACTAGTAAAATATTTAGAAGAAGTACCTGATAATCAATTGGATACTATTGTTATTCCTAATGCACAACCAGTTGTCTATGAATTTAATGATAAATTGGCACTTATTAAGAAAAATATGCTATAAATCCGAACTATTTTTTTAATAAGATTTATTTTGTTCTTTTTTTTATCGTAAGGAAATTGTATTTTTGTTATACTCTGAAAAAACAGGAGGTATTTTTATATGAAAGCTATTTTAACTGTAATTGGCCAAGACAAAGTAGGAATCATTGCTGGGGTAAGCCAAAAACTGGCGGATTTGGATATTAATATTTTGGATGTTTCACAAACAATTATGGAAGAATATTTTACAATGACTATGATGTTGCAATTAAAACAAAATGCCGATTTTGAAAATATAAAAAAAGAATTGCATTCTGTCGGGGTGAAATTGGGTGTGAAAATCAACATTCAAAACGAAGAAATTTTCAATGCAATGCATAAATTATAAGTAAGGAGTTTAGACCATGGAAACAAATCAGATTTTAGAAACCATTCGCATGGTAGAAGAAGAAAACCTAGACATACGAACGATTACAATGGGAATCTCTTTACTAGATTGTATCAGCAGTGATGTCAATAAAACTTGTGCTAACATTTATGACAAGATCACCACAAAAGCACGTCATTTGGTTAGGGTTGGCGAAGAGATTGAAACAGAATTTGGTATTCCAATTATTAATAAGCGAATTTCGGTCACGCCAATTTCACTCATTGCCGCAGCAAGCGGGACTAATGATTGTATTCCTTTTGCTAAAACTTTGGATAAAGCCGCTGTTGCATTAGGTGTAAATTTCATCGGCGGTTTTTCTGCTTTGGTTGAAAAAGGTTACCAAGGAGCCGATCAAGCGCTAATTGCTTCGATTCCTGAAGCCCTAAAGGAAACGCAATTTGTTTGTTCTTCTGTCAATATTGGTTCAACGCGAGCTGGAATTAATATGGATGCTGTTAAATTAATGGGAGAAACAATCAAAAAAACGGCTGAAGCATCAGACATGGGGTGTGCAAAATTAGTTGTTTTTGCTAATGCAGTTGAAGATAACCCATTTATGGCGGGAGCTTTTCATGGTGTTGGTGAAGCAGATTGTGAAATTAACGTTGGTGTTAGTGGTCCAGGTGTAGTGAAGCGAGCTTTGGAAAAAGTTAAAGGGGAATCCTTTGATGTGGTTGCTGAAACGGTGAAAAAAACTGCCTTCAAAATTACACGAATGGGACAATTGGTGGGACAAGTGGCTTCAAAGCGTTTAGGTGTACCGTTTGGAATCGTCGATTTGTCTTTAGCACCAACACCTGCTGTGGGAGATAGTGTGGCCCTTATTTTAGAAGAAATGGGATTAGAATCTGTCGGTACTCACGGCACAACCGCTGCTCTTGCTCTTTTAAATGACGCAGTTAAAAAAGGTGGCGTAATGGCATGTAATCATGTTGGTGGCTTATCAGGTGCTTTTATCCCGGTTTCTGAAGATGTGGGAATGATTAAAGCCGTAGAAAATGGCTTGTTAAATTTAGAAAAATTAGAAGCTATGACGGCAATTTGTTCTGTGGGATTAGATATGATCGCTATTCCAGGGGATACAAGTGCTGAAACAATTGCAGCTATGATTGCCGATGAGGCAGCTATTGGAGTGATTAATCACAAGACAACTGCGGTACGAATTATTCCAGCTAAAGGACAAAAAGTAGGCGATATGGTGGAATTTGGTGGTTTGTTAGGTCGCGCGCCGGTAATGAAAGTTAATCCAGCCAAAAGTAGTGATTTCATTGCCCGGGGTGGACGAATTCCAGCGCCAATTCATTCATTTAAAAACTAAAGGTTGGTGGCTATGAAAGATTTTATTTGGGACTTTGATGGTACGCTATTTGATACTTACCCCAACATGTTAAAAGCAATTTTGAAAGTTTTACAAGAAGAAGGTATATTTGCAGATAAAGAGGCGATTTATCAACTATTAAAAGAAAAATCTTCAAAGGCTGTCACCCAGCGCTATCAACTAGATTTTAGTGACTTTTCGCAACGTTTTCATCAGTATGAAAATGAAATGGAAAAGTGGCCTCATCCTTTTGATCATGTCGCAGAAACATTAGATGCGGTGCAAAAAAATGGTGGTCGCAATTTTATCATGACACATCGTACAGTTTCTTCGACGAAAAAATTATTGGATTATTATCATTTAACTGATTTTTTTGTTGAAGTTGTGGGAGAAGAAAATAATTTTGCCAGAAAACCTAATCCAGCGGCACTAAATTATCTAGTGAAGAAATATCATTTGCCAAAAATGGAAACTGTGATGGTAGGTGATCGACTTTTAGATATTGAGGCGGGAAAAAAAGCGGGCTTAAAAACGTGTTTTTTTGATAATGAAGGTTTGCTAAAAAATATTGTCGCTGATTATTATGCGACCGATTTTTTACAGTTAGAAAATTTAATTGATAAGTAACTTACTTAAAAGAGTCTATAGATATGCAGATAAACTGATATGTTGAAGCAATCGTCAAAGATGAGATAATAAATCTAATCTTTGACGATTTTTTGCTGTTTTTATGAAATTTAAAATATTAGCGCCTTATATTGCGTAATTAAATGTGAAAGGAGGAGAAAATGGACTTTTTAGCGAATAAAAAAAATCAGTTGTTTGTTGGAGGAATAGTTTTCATTTGCCTGTTACTAGTGGGGATCTTTTTTATTTGGCAAAAACAAAATGAAGAAAAATCATGGGAAAATTTAACAAATACTACAAGCATGACAAGTAGTGAAGCTAAAACCAGTCAAAGTCAAAGTCAAAGCCAGACTATTACAGTTGATATTAAAGGAGAAGTGGTAAAACCTGGCGTTTACGTGCTTTCCAATGATGCTAGAATGCAAAAATTGGTGCAGCTAGCTGGTGGCTTTACAAAAGAGGCGCAACAAAAAGAAATTAATTTAGCCCAAAAACTTCAAGATCAACAAATGGTTTATGTTCCCAATAAAAAAGAACAGCTACAGACTAATGAAGTAAATGATACTGAAGGTAGTAATATGGCAAGCGCTACGTCAAATGAAAAGGTAAATATTAATACAGCAGATTTAACACAATTACAAACGTTATCTGGAATTGGGATAAAAAAAGCAGAAGCAATTTTAACTTATCGGGAAGAAAATGGTAATTTTAAATCAATTGAAGAACTAAAAGAAGTTTCGGGAATCGGGGAAAAGACGGTTGAAAAATTACGTGCATCGATTACAATATAAATAAAATCTTAAAGGAGTAAAGTTATGACTGATCAGAGAATTCCTTGGGACCAGTATTTTATGGCACAGGCAGTCCTTTTAGCATTACGAAGCACGTGTACGCGACTTGAAGTGGGTGCCACTTTAGTAAAAGACAAACGCATTATCGCAGGGGGCTATAATGGATCAGTTAGTGGGGATGTCCATTGTATTGATGATGGCTGTTACGTCGTAGATAATCATTGTATTCGGACCATCCATGCTGAAATGAATGCACTCTTACAATGTGCTAAATTGGGTATTTCTACAGATCAGGCAGAAGTCTATGTTACCCATTTTCCTTGTTTACAATGCACTAAAGCTCTTTTACAAGCTGGTATTCGTAAAATTTATTACTTACATGATTATCGCAACGATCCGTATGCGGTCGAATTAATCAACCAAGTTGGCGCTACTGCGCAAAAAGTTATGTTAGAGCCCGAATATTTTCAAAAACTTTCTTTTGGTTCATTAAATGAATTAACTGAATAAAGACTTAACCAACTACTGGATTTTCCCGAGTCTGGGGTTGGTGTTAATTATTTGTAGTATCTACTATAAACAACCACTGTTTTTATTGCTTTTGTTTTTATATTGTAGCTATTTTTACTGTAGTCGCCATTTTAAACTGCTTTTAGTGATTGGCCTCTGCAGTCTTTTTATCGTACCACGTCTAATTAATATCTTAGAAAAAACGGATCAGGTTTATCACGGATCACAACAATTCTTACTTCAAATAAAAATAGATAGTCTAAAAGTTAATGGCGACAGTTTAACCTTTAGTGCTAAAAATCAACAACAAGAAAATTTTAGTTGTTATTACCGTTTAAAAAATAAAACGGAAAAAGATTTTGTTAACAACAAAAACTTTAATCAAAATTTTGTTACCGTTTGGGGCGAAGTTACTAAAGGGCGAAGTCGCCGTAATCTTGGGGGCTTTGATCAGAAGAACTATTTAAGAAGTCAGCATTATTGTGGCACGTTAAATATTGAAAAATTAAAGTGGCACGAAAAAAAGACGTTTAACTTTTGTCAAATACGTGCAGCATTAATTAGACACCTAAAGGAGAAGTTTCCTAGGAAAACCAAAGCGTATCTAGCCGCATTATTTTTAGGCTATAAAGATCAAGATTTTAAAGAAACGCAAGCTACGTTGTCACCAACTGGTATTTTACATTTTTTTAGTATCTCAGGGTTACATGTTCATCTTTTTTTAGGAGCGTTTTTGAATGTCCTCCAAGTATTACGTTTGACCTTAAAAGCGAGTGTGTTACCGTTGTTGTTATTTGCAGGCATCTTAATAATTCTAACGGGGGGAAGTATCGGCATTTTTCGCGCCACAACACTTTTCTTTTTAAGCATCTTGACTCAACTAATTCCCCTTACATTGTCCCCGTTAGATAAATTTAGTCTCGTTTTTTTACTGTGTTTAGTTAAAGATCCTTTACTAATTTTTCAAACTTCAGGTCAACTATCTTTTGTGATGGCGTTGTTACTTTTAGTAACCGTTAAAGAAACGACTTTTTTAGGCCAAGTGAAACAAAGTTATTGGCTGACTTTATTAGCTTTGCCAATTATTTGTTATTACTTTTATGAATGGCCACTTTTAGGCGGTCTTTTAACAGTTCTTTTATTACCACTGTTTAAATTTTTCTTATTGCCAGTAGGTTTTATCTTATTAATGATGAGTTTTATTACACCCGTAAACATTTTTGTGCTACTGTTTGAAAAATTTATCGAGTTTTTTGAAAGTCTTTTAAGTCTTAGTACGTTTACATTACCGATAGGTTGGCTACCACCAATTTTTGTCATCTTCTTTTTATTATGTGGCATTTTTGTCTATCAAAAAAGATGTACTTATTGGCTAATTGTGGGACTAATTTTACTCCCTTTTATGATCAATCGTTTATTTTTTCCCTTAATGGCGATTTTTGTTGATGTCGGCCAAGGAGATGCGATTTTGTTTAAGTCGGTGTTCAATCGAGAAGTTGTCTTAATTGATACTGGTGGGAAATTATCATTTCAGAGTGAAGATTGGCAAGAAAAAGTTCAAAATAGTAACGCTCAAAATACACTGATTCCACTTTTAAAAGCGTTAGGAATTACTAAGATTGATAAGATTTTTATTACTCATGGAGATACTGATCATATGGGAGACTTAGACGAGGTCTTAAAACGGTTTAAAGTGGATAATTTAATTTTGGGGGCCGGTAGTCAAAAGCATCAAAATTTGCAAAAGACTTTAAAAAAATTACCCCCTAAAACAAATTTACGTGTAGTTAAAGGAGAGTATCTGATTAACGACCATTTTCCTATCCGCGTTTTTGCTCCGCTTGAAGGTAAAGGAGAAAATGAAGACTCGCTTGTTTTACAAATTCAAATGCGACAGCAACGCTTTTTATTGACAGGTGATTTACATCAAGCAGGAGAAGAATTACTAGTAAGAAAATACCGTGGTTTAAAAAGTGACGTATTGAAGTTAGGTCATCACGGCAGCCGAACTTCTTCATCGTTAAAATTTATTCAGGCTATATCCCCAGATGCAGCCGTTATTTCTTGCGGTTTAAATAATCGTTTTGGCCATCCTCATGATGAGGTTTTAACAACCTTACAAGTTAAAAACGTTCAGGTTTTACGTACCGATCAACAAGGGATGATTTATTTCAGCTGGCATTTATTTCAAGATAAAGCAATGCCTAAAGTGATAGAAGAATCCGCTAGCTCTAATTAAAAGGAAATGGTAGGATAGAAAAAGAGTATTTGAAGGAGAACGATTATGAAAGCTCAAGAAGCATTACAAGCTATTAAAGAAAAGCCATTAGCGCCTTTGTATCTGGTTTTAGGAACAGAAAGTTACCTACAAGACCGCATCAAACAGGCTTTTATGGAACGCCTGCAGTTACAAAAAGACGATTTAGACTTGGTTTATTTTGATTTAGAGCAAGATCCTTTAAATTTAGTAGTTGCAGAAGCGCAAGCGCCATCTTTATTTTCATTAGAAGATAAACGGCTAATCATCGCTGAAAATCCGTTGTTTTTAACAGCTGAAAAAAAGAGTAATGTCATTGATCAAGATTTAACTGATTTTTTAAGTTATTTAAAAGCGCCATCAGATAGTGGGGTAGTAGTAATTATCGCACCTTATGAAAAATTGGATGAGCGCAAAAAAGTAAGTAAGTTGTTAAAAAAACAGGCGGTTGTAATCGATGTACAGCCTTTAAAAGAACAAGAGGTAGAACGTTACATTCGTCAAACCTTAACAGCTGAAAATATCCAGTTAGACAGAGTAGCCTTTGATACTTTCATGCAACTAACTGAAATGGATTTAACAAAAGCTATGCAAGAACTAGATAAATTACTCTTATATGGAGTCAATGGTGCTCCGTTAACAAAAGAGGTCATTTTGCAATTAATTCCCAAGTCATTAGAAAATAATATTTTTGAATTGACAGAAAATGTCTTAAAAGGTGATGCTGACAAAGCGTTGCGGATCTATGAGGACTTACATTTGCAAGGTGAGGAGACAATTAAAATTAATGCGATTTTGATTGGTCAAGTACGCTTATTATTGCAAACAAAAATTTTAACAAAAGCAGGCTATCAACAAGCTAATATCGCTCAAACTTTAAAAGTTCATCCTTACCGCGTTAAACTTGCGATGCAGCAGGTACGTAAATACGATGAAAAACAACTAATGGACTTGTATGATGAATTAGTAGAAAATGATTATCTGGTAAAGACTGGCCAAATGGATAAAGAGTTTTTATTCCAGCTTTTTGTTTTAAAATCTGCCCGTTAAGGTAAAAGTCAAAAAAAAACAATAATAAAAAAAGCGTTGCAGCCTAGGCTGCAACGCTTTTTAAGACTATTTAGCGATTTTTTTGCTTAAACGAGCTTTATCGCGGTTAGCTTTATTTTTGTGGATCAAGCCTTTTGTTTCGGCCATATCGATTGCTTTGCTAGCTTCTTTATACAAAGCTTCTACGTTATCAGCACCAGCTTCAACAGCTTGTTCGAATTTTTTGATGCTTGAACGCACAGCACTCATTTGAGATGAATTTTTAGCGTTAGCAGCAGTACTAGTTTTCACGCGTTTGATTGCAGATTCAATGTTTGGCATAAGTTTCACCTCCGAATAAAAAGTTTTGCATGACAAGTCATACAAATCAACACTAGTCATTATACCCAAACATTGTATCCAATGCAATAAAAGTTGTAAAGAAATTTTACTTAACAGAAAAAGTTAAAAAAAGTACGCATACAAAAATTAAATATGCTATGATACAAACGTAAAAAACAAATCTGCTTTATGGTGGTGTAATTTTTTTGAGTATAGCATTAGTGATAACGATTACTTTGGTGATGGGGGTTATATTTGTCAACGGTTGGACCGATGCCCCAAATGCCATTGCAACAGCAGTTTCAACTAGGGTTTTAAAACCAAATGTAGCCATTTGGATTGCGGTATTGATGAATTTTCTCGGCGCGCTTGTTATGACATATTTTAATGCCCAAGTGACAGAAACAATTAGTAATATTGTGAGTTTTGACGCCCAAGGAAATATTGGTGCTTCACAAGTAGCACTGGCTGCTTCGCTTTTTTCAATTGTAGTATGGGCTGTAGCTGCCTGGTATTTTGGTATTCCGACTAGTGAATCGCATGCGTTAATTGCGGGATTGACTGGTTCAGCGATGGCTTTAGGCGGGCTAGGAGCAGTAAATGGACAAGAATGGCTCAAAGTATTATTTGGACTTATTGTTTCAACAATTTTAGGATTTGGTGGCGGTTTTCTAATTACCAAGCTTATCGTCATTATTTTTCGCGATGTTCCCAGAAGAAAAGCCAATAAATTTTTTACAGTTGGACAAGCAACCGCTGCGGCGGCGAACGCCTTTTTACATGGGGCACAAGACGGTCAGAAATTTATGGGGGTCTTTATGCTAGGCCTTTATTATAATAATTTGGCTGAAAAAACCGGTGGCGGCTTTACTATTCCACTATGGGTAATGGCACTTTGTTCAATTACCATGGGGATTGGAACTTCAGTTGGCGGTATGAAGATTATTAAATCAGTTGGGATGGATATGGTAAAACTAGAAAAATACCAAGGCTTTTCCGCTGATATTAGTGCGGCCATTGTTTTATTTTTGGCCTCAGTATTTGGGATTCCTGTTTCAACTACACATACAAAAACCACCGCAATTATGGGAGTAGGTGCTTCAAGAAGGCTTTCTAGTGTGGACTGGCGTATCGTTAAAGAAATGATTTTTGCTTGGGTAATGACATTTCCCGGCTGTGGTTTAATCGCTTATTTGATGGCGAAATTATTTGTCGCAATCTTTTAATTTAGATAAGGAGTTTAAAAATGGCACGAAGAAAACAATATGATTTTTTAGATGCAATGGCACATTTGACTAAAAATGCTGCAGCTGCGGCTGAAGTTTTGGTGCAATTAGTTAAAAACTATTCTGCAGAAAATTTAATAACTGAAGCGGAAAAAATTCATGATTTAGAAAAAGAAGGCGATAAGATCGTCACAGAGCTAACCAATGAATTGTACGACGCGTTTATCACACCGATTGATCGCGAAGATATCTTAATTATCGCTGAACGCATTGACGATATTTTAGATGGAATCAATGCGCTAACTTATTTATTTGAAAATTTGGCCATTACTAAAATGCGTCCCCAAACGGATGAGTTTGCCCAATTAGTATTGGTAGCGGCTAATGGTGTTCATACTGCGATGTTGGAATTCCCTAAGTTTAAACATTCCAAAACATTGAAAAAAATGATCGATGAAGTAAATCGTGTTGAATCAGAATCTGATCGTCTTTATTCTAAATTAAAAAAGGGCTTGTTCACAGAAGAAACAGATCTTTTAGAAATTATTAAATGGAAAGATGTCTATGATCGATTCGAACAAATTGTTAATGCCACTGAAGCAGCAGTAGATATTATTGACGGTATGGTAATTAAAAATACTTAAACAAAAAACGCAAACTATTTCTTAATTAAGAGAAAGTTTGCGTTTTTATTTATGTTACATTGCGATTAACCAGTAACCGATTAGAATGATACCTAAAATGATCCGATACCATCCAAAGACGGTAAAGTCATTTTTCTTGATGTAATTCATTAAGAATTTAATTGCGATAACAGAAACTATAAAAGAGACTACTGTTCCGACTAATAAAACGATTGTACTTTGAAAACTAAAGCTATTGCCATTTAAAATAAATTTGACAATCTTTAAGCCACTAGCACCAATCATAGTTGGAATGCCCATAAAAAATGAAAATTCAGCTGCAACAAAACGGGAAGCGCCGATTAAAATACCACCTAAAATTGTTGCACCAGAACGAGAAGTCCCAGGAACTAAAGATAATACTTGGAACATACCGACGATTAATGCGGCTTTATAAGTGAATTTATTTAAATCGGTACATTTAGGTGTTGCTGTTTTATTTCGTTTTTCCACAATAATGAAGGCAATCCCATAAATAATTAGCATTAAAGCAACGGAGAAGAAGTTGTGGAAATGCGCATCTAACCAGTCGTCCAAAGGTAAGCCGATAATAACAGATGGAATAACAGCTACAATAACCTTAAACCAAAGATTCCAAGTATCCTTTTTCTCAATCTCACTTTTACTAGGAGAAAAAGGATTTAATTTATTAAAGTAAAGATAAATAACTGCAAGGATAGCGCCTAATTGAATGACAACATTAAACATGGTCATAAAGGCTTCTGATTCTTGTAGCTTGATAAATTCATTTGCTAAAATCAAATGGCCGGTACTACTAATTGGCAACCATTCGGTGATGCCTTCAATAATCCCCAGAATAATTGCTTTTAAAATGTTAAGCAAAAACATGCTTTCATTCCTTTCTTAAGATAAAGTTATAATCGGGAGTTAGTCCGATAAAAAGATTACAGGCTATAGTATACATTGAAATATTTGGAAAACCAATTGCTTTATTGAGTCTTTTACAAAAAAGAGACAATCCGTAAAATCTTTTGACGGACTGTCTCAAATAAAAATATTTTTTTATAAACTCTTTCTTTTTCGGTTTTAAGCTAAAAGATTTTTTGAAATCTTTTGTCCTTCTTCAATAAAAGCGGTCGAACCAACTTCTTCAATTGTAAAATTACCGTTCTCATCATAAGTTAGGCGAGTGACACTACCATTTTGTAAATCGACACGGACGGGTTGTTTAGCATCGATTAGATTTAGTAAAAAGGCAATTGTAAAACCGTGGGAAACAATGACAGCTTTTCCGCCGCCTTTTTTTTGCACCCGATGCGCAATATCTTCGAAACCAGAAAAGACACGATTTTTAATCGTTTCAAAATCTTCTGCCCAATTTGCAGTATCAGCATCTTTTACAGCTTCAGCAATTTTTTCAAAAGAAATATTTGTTTCCCACATTTCTTCACTATCTTTAAAGTTTAATACGCGGGGCAAGACTCCCCACATCTCAGAATCATAACCACCTTCTAATGAACCCCAACACCATTCGCGAATCCGGTTATCGATTGAATAAGAAATATTGTTGCCGGCATGATGTTCCCCTAAAATAATGCGCATTGTTTCGATTGCGCGACCAGAATCACTAGAAACAGCTTCCACAAAATCAATATCTTTTAAGCCAAGGCCTAAATAATGAATCATTTCCGCACCTTTTTCAGTTAGTGGAGTATCACACCAACCTTGTGCCCGTTGTAGTGCGTTAAACATTGTTTTACCGTGACGAATGACATATAATTCAACTTTTTCCATCTGAAGATCTCCTTTTTATAATTTAATTTCGATTATAAGTTTATGTTTTAAAACATTCCTTTAAAAAAAGGATTTGTTTTCTTTTCTCGCTCGATAGTCGTGGCTTCACCGTGACCTGGGTAAACAGGGAACTCATCTGGCAAAGTGAAAAGTTCTGTTTTGATACTATTTAATAATTGCTCTAAATTGCCAGTGGGTAAATCAGTTCGTCCGATACTACCGCGAAAGAGTGCATCACCACTAATCACAAAGTCATCGAAAACAAAACTAACACTGCCAATCGAATGTCCTGGCGTAGGTATAACACTAAACGTCATTTCCCCTAAAGTATATTCTTTTAGTTCAAATAAAAAATCGGCTGGTGCAACAATAATGTTTTCCATATCATCGTGACGATCTAAACCTGAAAGATTCATAATTGGATCTTGCAACCAATCAGCTTCTAAAGGACTAACATAAACAGGAATTTTGTAGTATTCACGTAAGTCATCCACAGCACCAATATGATCATAATGGGTATGGGTTAATAAAACAGCAACCGGTTTTGCCTTTAATTTTTTAATCTCTTGCATAATTAAAGGACCATCAGCACCAGGGTCAATAATTAGTAGGTGTTCTTTTTTCACGACTAGATAGCAATTTTCTTCAATTGCGCCTGTCGAAATTTTAATAATTTCCATTTTTTCGCCTCCACACTGGTTCTCACTTCCAGTATAGCTTAAAGAAGAAAACAAACAAAGGGAGATGTCTAAGTAAATTCTAAAGTGTCCTATGCTATGATAAAAGAAAAAGCGCTTTGAAAGGGTGAGAGATGTGAAATTTTATTTACGAGATAGCTTAGTGGAACTAGGGATGGAGGCAATTGTCTTAGCCAAAGTAAGCAATGTGGATCCCAATGCGCCACTAACAGCAGATTTAGAGGAATATATTGCTACAAGTGAGGACCTAGCCGCTGCATACGACCGCGAGGCAATTCGCGTGCATTCCGTTATCGCCGGTTATCGGGAAAAAATGCAAAAAATTGGTAAAAGTGTGAAGAAAAATCCTCCCACAGCAGAAGCCTTAATTAAAAATATTCAGCGTCGTGGGAGTCTGCCACGTGTTAACAGCATTGTTGATTTGTATAATGCCGAAGCGCTCCATTCTTTTTTAGCCATTGGTGCGCACGATTATGATACGATTACAGATTTTGTTGAATTTACGCGAGCGAGTGAACCGACAACTTTTACGCCAATTGGATCAAAAAATAAGCAAGTCGAAATCGGAGATATTTTTTATCGTGATCAAAAAGGTGTGATGGCTTATCTTGATGCAAGAGACGGAGAGGATTATAAAATTACACAAAAGACGAAAAATCTTTTATTAATTATGCAGGGAAATGCCAATACGAATGTTATGATACGAGTTGCTGCTTTAACACGCATTTGTGATAACATTCAAAAAATATGTCCGAATGCGACTTATGAAATTGCGGTCGTGACCCAAAAAGCAGATACTTTTTTTGAATAATTTTTGACATTAACTTCATTTTCCTCGTTGTTAAGGTGAAGGAGGAGATGATATGTATCAACAATTTTGGCAATTTCTTGTGTTTTTGCAGGGTACAGGGATTTTTAATGTTGTAGCGGTTTTAGCAGTGGCAATGATCTTTGATTTTTTTAGTGGAATGCTTGTAGCTACCTGGACAAAAACCATATCTTCCCGCATTGGCATTAATGGGATTATCCGTAAGCTTGCGAGTATGTTTTTGTTGCTCTTTTTTATACCTGTGGCGTTTATTTTGCCTGCTAGTACGGGAGTTGCAATGTTATGGGTTTTTTATTTAGGTTATTTGTGGTTAGAAATTGAATCAATTTTAGAAAATTATCGTAAGCTGGGAATAGACACGACTATCTTTAAAAAATTTTTAGCCGAATTAAAAAAACGCAAATAAAATTGTTTTAGTTTTTAAAAGAGGACGAAAAACGGCGCTGACAAAGGAATTGTCAGCGTTTTTTTATTAGCTAAAGACATGAGTTGTTTCTCGTGGTGATTTCTGTTAAATTGAGTTGTATTTTAAAAATACAACTTTATTACTAGATAATTTTACAACCCTTAAGAAAAAAATTAAAAGCGAGACAGCTTTTTTAGTCATAGGAGGTGGTCTTTTGCAGCATGCGCGGGTGTCAGTTCGAAAACTAGTGGAATTTATTTTACGAAGAGGCAGTATCGACAGTCGTCATACTAGCAATCATACTGCTCAAGAAGGTGCTAAGATTCATCGCCGGTTACAAAAAGCCGCAGGTGATGACTATCAAAAAGAAGTCGCTTTAAAATATACGTTAAAAATAGCAAAAGATGAATTAACGGTAGAAGGCCGAGCGGACGGGATCTTTAAAGATGGGTTAGAGTATGTTATCGATGAAATTAAAACATCAGAAACGCCCTTTGAGGAATTAGCACCAGAACAAAAAGAATTATTTTTCTACCAAGGAATGGTTTATGCGTATATTTACGCAGTCCAACATGATTTAGCGACTATTAAAGTACAGTTAACTTATTTTCAAACTATCGAAGAAAAGGTTACAAAAGAAGTACGTGCTTTTTTATTTCAAGAACTAGCTGATTTTTTTACGCAATTAACAGGTGAATATCAAAAATGGTTGGAATTTCAAAACAATTGGCGTCGAGTTCGAAATACTTCGTTACAATTGCTGCAATTTCCTTACGATGAATTTCGTAAAGGACAAAGAGAGTTAGCGGTGGCCGCTTATAAAACGTTAAAAACACAACAACGCTTATTTGTTGAGGCGCCGACTGGAACAGGTAAGACGATTTCAACACTTTTTCCAGCGCTGAAAGCATTAGGTGAAGAAGATGATGATCGTATTTTTTATCTAACGGCTAAAACAATTACCCGGCAAGTGGCAGAAGATGCGCTAAAGGCACTTTGTAATGAAGACAAGGCGCAACTAAAAAGCGTCACCTTAACTGCTAAAGATAAAATTTGTTTTTTAACTGAGCGCAACTGTACTCCAGAGCATTGCCCTTTTGCAGATGGCTATTACGATCGAATTAACGAAGGGTTATGGGATTTGTTACACCATGAAAATCAGATTACCCGTTCAGTAATTGAAACCTATGCAAAAAAGCATACACTTTGTCCGTTTGAATTATCATTAGACGTTAGTCTGTGGTGTGATGTTATTATAGGCGATTATAATTATCTTTTTGATCCGACAGTTTATTTACGTCGCTTTTTTGAAGAAGAAAATGAAAATCATTATTTCTTAATTGATGAAGCTCATAACCTTGTTGCTCGTTCAAAAGAGATGTATTCAGCAGAGATTTCACGTCAAAGCGGGGAACACTTGCTAGGGCTATTACCGCAAAAAGATCGAAAACTGCGACGGAGTCTAATAAGATTAGACGATGAATTTACATTAATTGAAACAGCGGTGACAGAAAAGAAAGAACATTTTTTTGCCCAAAAGCCACCTGCTGATAGTTTTAACAAGCAGTTATACAAAGTCAGTGAAAAGCTCCATGAATGGTTAGGAGAAAATCCCGAAGATAAAGCGCAAGAAATTGCGTTAAATTATTATTTTACAGTGCTAAATTATTTGAAGATTAGTGAGCTTTACGATGATCACTACATTACTACTGTTACGCGTAATTATTGTGACGTTACGCTAAAACAATTTTGTTTAGATCCTGCTCCGTTTTTAAATCAAATGTTAAATAAAGGTAAAGGTGCTATTTTATTTTCCGCTAGTTTTACCCCACTTACTTATTATCAAGAAGTTTTAGGTGGGGGAAAAGAAGCGTTGCGTTACCGTTTGTCGAGTCCCTTTTTGCCTGAGCAACAAGCACTTTTTATATTAGATTACATCCCGACCACGTATAAACAACGGGAAAACAGCCTGACAAATCTAGTGGCTGCAATATATGAGATGGTGATGGCTAAAAAAGGAAATTATTTTGTTTTTCTACCTTCTTATGCGTATTTAGATTTAGTCGCAACTGCTTTTAAAAAAGCCTATCCTGAGATTGCGACTCTTATTCAAAATAACGAACTGTCAGAAGGAGAAAAGGAGAATTTTTTAGCGGCATTTATTTCTGATCCCCAAACTACTTTAGTAGGTTTTTGTGTGTTAGGCGGAGTCTTTTCAGAAGGAATTGATTTAAAAGGAAGTCGTTTAATTGGAAGTATGATTGTAACAGTCGGCTTGCCGCAGATGAACCATGAACAAGAATTACTAAAAGATTATTATGGTGGTAAAAAAGGATTTGACTATGCTTATCGTCTGCCGGGGATGAATAAAGTTTTACAGGCTGCTGGTCGTGTGATTCGCGATCAAAAGGATTATGGTGTGGTGTTATTAGTCGATCAACGTTTTGAAAGTCCTGAATATCTTAGTCTTTTTCCGCCTCACTGGCATCACTTTTTACCAATTCACAATCCTCAAGAATTAAGGTCGAATTTATTACACTTTTGGGAACAAAAAAATGATTAAAAAGATTGCATTCAAAGTGACAACTGCTATATTAGAAAGGGAATAAAATTGCCGGTTACGGCATTACCATAAATTTATTGTAAAAGGAGTTTGAGGGTTGTGACAAAAGTTTGGCAGCAACATCTACAAATGGAAATGATGAAAAAAATTGGAGTTGTCTTGCTATCAGGTGTAATTGCAGCTGTGGCACTGAACTTCTTTTTAATTCCCGCTCAGGTTTTAGCGGCAGGTATGAACGGGGTAGCCCAAATTGTGGTTTCTTTAGGACACCGCTATTTCGGTATTACTTTTGATACTGGGATTTTTATTTTCCTATTAAACGTTCCAATTTTTATTGTTGGTTTTTTAAAGTTAGGTAAAGCGGCAACTTTTTGGAGTTTTATGAATGTTATTAGCGTTTCGTTGTTTACCATTATTGTTCCGCAAGGTGAAGTCACAAATAATATCTTAATGAATGCTATTGTAGGTGGTGTGCTATTAGGTGTTGGTGGTGGCTTATCTTTAAAATTTGGTTTTACGACTGGCGGTTTAGATATTGTCTCGTTAATTTTATCCAACACCACCGGGAAAACAGTCGGAAACTTTATGTTGCTACTAAATGGCATTATCGTTTTGATTGCCGGTTTTATCTTTAGTTGGGAAAGTGCGTTATATACCATTATTTCGATTTATGCGATGAGCCATGTGGTGGATGCAATTCATACCAGTCATCAAAAAGTCACCGCCTTTATTATTACTACCAAGCCTGATTTAGTGGGCCAAAATATTTCTGAACATATTTTTCGCGGCATGACACTATTACCTTCGATGGGTGGTTATTCTGGTGTGGAAGGTAAAATGATTATGATGGTTGTTACCCGTTATGAAGTCTATGATTTAGAACAAGCTATTTTAGAGGTCGATGAAAACGCGTTTGTTGATTTTGTTCCAACTCAATCGATTATTGGTCGTTTTGCCAGTGAAGATGATCAGCGTACTTTTAAAGCAACTGGTGTTTTTCCGGAAATTAAAATGACGAAGAAAAAAGGACATAAATAAGATTACGATTTTAAAATTTAATATTTTAATGAGCTATTCAAGTTATTAATTATCTCTTGCGTCATTTATACTTTACATTGACCGGGTGATACTTAATTGACTTGAATAGTTTTTTATAGGTAATAAAAGGTAGGATGTGTTTTTTATGATAAGCTGCACACATTCAATTTTTAAAATAAGAAATAATAATGAAGAAATTTAAGAAAAATATAAAATCGAAATGATCATTCTTCCTTTTTTTTAAAAAACTTTTTTCCAAAGATAATGTGTGTTATTCTGATTAAGAGAAGGCAATTATTTCTCAAATACTAGCATGAGATTAGAAAGGAGATGGTTTTTTTGGACGAAGACTCGCCTGAGGGAGAGCAGAAATTTTTAGAATTTTTAGTTTGTTTGGCGCACTTCTTAATTGAATAAACGAAATAAAAAGCACGTTACAGGCTGTCGTTACGTCTGTAAGGGGCTTATTTGTTGTTTATTTAAAAATTAAAGGAGCAAACAAACAATGGAAAAAACACAAGCATTTCAGTTAGATGAACAAGAAGTATTAGAAAAATATGGTTTAAAGACTAAGTCAGGACTTTTTAGTCAAGAAGCAAAACGACGTTTGGAAAAAGATGGATTGAATCAATTGACAAGTCAAAAAACCTCAAGGTGGCGTTTACTGTTACGTCAGTTTCACAATATGATTATTTATATTTTACTTTTTGCGGCTATATTGACTTTTCTTATGGGTCATACTTCAGATGCGATTATTATTATTGTGGTTGTTTTAGTCAATGTTTTCATTGGCTATTATCAAGAGGCAAGCGCTGCTGATGCTTTGGAAAAAATTAAAAATTTACTGTCACAAGAAGCCACAGTCTATCGAGATGGTATTCGACAAGATATAGCAGCCGAAACTTTAGTAGTAGGTGACGTAGTTTTTTTAGAAGCAGGGGATAATGTTCCTGCTGATTTACGTATGATTGAAACGGATAATTTGAGGATTCAAGAATCATCTTTAACGGGTGAGGCAGATTCCGTTGAAAAAAACTCGAAAAAAATATCCTCTGCTAAAACGCCGCTGGCAGAAAGAAGAAACTTAGCTTTTGCCTCAACTTCTGTTACAGCCGGAAGTGGTATTGGGGTAGTGATTGCAACAGGAGTAAAAAGTGAAATTGGTAAGATTTCGACAGAGGTTGCTCAAACTAAAAGTGTAAAAACACCTCTTATGAAAGAAATTGATAACTTAGGCAAAGGGATTACATGGGTTATTATTGGTGTTTCTCTTCTCTTATTTATTATTAGTTTGGTACTGGAAACTTATGCAATTTCAGCTCTTTCATTGGCTGTTGTTACAATGATTGTTGGGTCGATTCCGGAAGGATTGCCTGCTACAACCTCTGTTGTGTTAGCGATGGGTGTTAGTGATATGGCCAAGAAAAACAATACTATTGTCAAAACACTACCCGCTGTCGAAACACTGGGTTCAGTGGCGGTTATTGCTACAGATAAGACGGGAACGCTGACGAAAAATGAAATGACAGTTAAAGACATCATATTAAACAAAAATAAATATCAAGTTACAGGAGATGGCTATGCACCTATTGGTAACATTTTAACAAGCGATGGTGTGAAAGCTCAGTTAGATGAAGAGTTACGTTTATTTTTAGAAGCTGGTTTTGAGGCAAATGATACGGTTTTAATTCAAGACGATGGTTGGAAAATTAATGGCGAACCCACGGATGGTTCTTTTTTAACGCTATATTATAAGCAGTTTCAGTTTCCCAATCAGCCTGTATATAAAGAAATTGACATGTTACCATTTGATTCTGATTATCGTTATATCGCTAAATTAGTTGAAAACAAAGACAAGCAACGCTTGCTGTTTATTAAAGGGTCGCCTGATAAGTTATTTCGAATGGCAAAATCCTATCAAAAAGCAGAATTTGATGAAGAATATTGGACAAAACAAGTCAGACCATTAACGGAACAAGGAAAGCGAGTAGTGGCGGTAGGGTATAAAGTGGTGGATGAAACAGTGAATGAAATTACCCCTGAACTTTTGCAAAGCGGCATTCAATTTTTAGGCCTTACCGGAATTATTGACCCGCCAGAAGAAGCTGTTATTCCAGCGTTAAAAGAAATGAATAGCGCTGGTGTTCAAGTCAAAATGATTACAGGTGACCATCCGCAGACTGCAAAAGCCATAGCTGAAAAATTAAATTTAGCACCGGAAATTTCGGTTGTGACTGGTGGAGAACTCGATCAAATGTCGCCAAAGGAATTGGAAAATGCGGTAGTAGAAAATCAAGTTTTTGCCCGCACTACCCCGCAAAATAAGTTGGAAATTATCGCAGCACTTCAACGAAATGGTTTAACAACCGCTATGACTGGAGATGGCGTCAATGATGCACCTGCTTTAAAGAAAGCAGACATTGGCGTTGCAATGGGGAAAAAAGGGACAGATGTTGCTAAAGATTCTGCTGACATGATTTTAACCGATGATAATTTTGGTACTATGGCGATTGCAATTCGTGAGGGCAGAAGAATATATGATAACATCAAAAAGAGCATCCTCTTTTTACTGCCTACGTCCTTTGCAGAAGGATTGATTATTGCTTTTACGATATTGTTGCAAAAAGACATGCCCTTGCAACCAACGCAACTGCTTTGGATTAATATGGTTTCGGCAATTACAATCCAGTTCGCTTTTATTTTTGAACCTGCAGAAAAAAATATTATGATGAAAAAGCCACGACAATCAACAGGCCGGATTTTTAACCGTCATGATATTTTCCAAATGGGATATGTTTCCGTTTTGGTTGCAGCGATAAGTTTGATAGCCTATGAATGGTTGCTTTCAAAAGGTGTCTCCACAACGACTGCAAGTACCATGATGATTAATATTGTCGTTTTAAGTAAAATTTTTTACTTGTTCAATATTAGGACGAAAGCGCCGCTTTTTTCTAAAAGCTTTTTTACGAACCCGAAAGCTTTTATAATTATCGGAATTATGCTTTTATTGCAAGTTGGACTAACATACTTGCCATTTATGCAAAGTTGGTTTTATACAGGTGGATTATCACTACTAGAATGGCTGGTTGCGTTGATCGCAGGTATTCTTATTTTGGCGATTACAGAGTGTGATAAGTTAATTCGCTTAAAAGCACAACGGCAGAAATAAATAATTAAGATACTTTTATCATCTGATTATTACTAATAAATAAAAGACAGCTGAACCACACAAAATGATTGTGTTGCTAGCTGTCTTTTTTTACAATTAAATTTTAACGAATCCCTAATGCAATTCGGGCATAACGACTCATCTTATCAGTCGTCCATGCTGGATACCAAACCAATTTAACTTCAGTTTTGGTAACTTCTGGTACTTCAGCTAAAGCTTGATGAATTTGATCAGTTAAAATATCTGCCAAAGGACATCCCATCGTTGTCAATGTCATTTTAATGACAGTTTCACCAGTCTCGCCTTCAAATTCAATATCATATACTAAACCAAGATTGACAATATCAATACCTAATTCAGGGTCAATCACAGTTTCTAAAGCAGTTAAAATGCGTTCTTTAATTTCTTCAATTTCTTGTGTCGTCCGCGTTTCGTTCATAACAGCAACCCCTTTTAGAATTCTTTTCAAATAATAACTTGTTTTTTCGAATTTGTAAATCATCTGTTTTCTAAAATTAAGTAAAGACGAACGAAGGAATTGGATTTGGAGACATTTTGAAACTTACTATTGAAATTCAGCTAAAAAGTAGCTATGCTAAGTCCAACCAAATTGAAATGAGGCGATTTTGTGTTAACCACTAATTTCTTAGATTTTGATTTTTCCAACCCGTTTATGAATGCATCTGGTGTTCATTGTATGACGACTAATGAGCTTGATGAATTAGCTGCTTCAAACGCTGGTGCATATATTATGAAAAGTGCCACGCCAGCAAAACGTGAAGGTAATCCGGAACCGCGCTATTTTGATGTTCCTCTTGGCAGTATTAATTCAATGGGATTGCCAAATCTAGGCTTTGATTATTACTTGGAGTATGCGTTAAAACAACAAGAAAAGACAAGTCGCCCCGTATTTTTCTCAGTGGCGGGTATGAGTGTAGCGGAAAATATTGCCATGCTTAAAAAAATCGAAGCCAGTGACTTTAAAGGGGTAACAGAATTAAATTTATCTTGCCCCAATGTTCCTGGTAAACCCCAAGTTGCCTATGATTTTGAATTGACAGATGAAACATTAGCACAAGTATTTGACTTTTTTACTAAACCATTAGGGGTCAAATTACCACCGTACTTTGATATGGCTCATTTTGATCAAATGGCAGCAATATTAAATAAATATCCTTTAAGTTATGTGAATGCAATAAATAGTATTGGCAATGGCTTATACATTGACACAGATAGTGATCAAGTTGTCATTAAACCTAAAGAAGGGTTTGGGGGAATTGGCGGTGAATACGTAAAGCCAACTGCTTTAGCAAATGTTCGTGCTTTTTATACACGTCTTAAACCTGAAATTAAAATTATTGGCACTGGTGGCATTTTAACTGGACAAGATGCGTATGAACATTTACTTTGTGGGGCAACTATGCTACAAGTTGGAACGCAATTGCAAAAAGAAGGGCCGGCCATTTTTGATCGTTTACAAAAAGAACTAATGGCTATTATGGAAGAAAAAGGCTATAAAACAATTGCTGAATTTCGTGGCAAATTAAAAGCTATCGTTTAAAATATTTTAATAAAAGAGATTGTACTTTTACGGTGCAATCTCTTTTATTTATCGATATAAGGATATTCATTGAAATGGTAGTGTGGATATTATATATTTATTATGAAGAGATACATATTATCATTTATCCCACTATGTTAGTTAATTATATTTTAATTTTATTTTAACTATTTTGGATAAATTGAACCTGTCAAAGGATGGTGTTTATGAAAAAAATGAAGATATCGTTGCGGGATATCGGGATTTTCGGCGGTTTTATTGCCATTTTAATAATCATTCGAATATTCATTTTCTCACCAGTAATCGTTGACGGGTCTTCCATGGCGCCAACGCTTTATGACAGTGATCGAGGCTTTGCTTTGAAAATTGGGAAATTGCAACGCTTTAGTATCGTAGTGTTAAACAATCCGGATCAGTTCAGTGAAGAGGAAAAATTTATTAAACGCGTCGTAGGCTTGCCAGGTGAAAAGATTGAATACAAGAATAATAATCTATATATTAACAATAAAGCGACAAAAGAAAATTTTAAAACCGAGGATATGATTTGGGAAATGGATAATTTTATTTATCAAATTCCCCCGGGTGAATATTTTGTTTTAGGAGATAACCGGGATCACTCAACCGATAGTCGTAATTTTGGTTCGATTCATCGCGACGAGATTATTGGGATATTTCGTTTACGTTTTTATCCGATTAGTTCGTTTCGACTATTTTAAATGAGGAGTATAAAATGCAAATACAATTAGCCACACAAAAAAATCTTCCTGAAATTATGGAAGTAATTGAAGATGGACGTGCCTTTTTAAAGCGTCAAGGACTGCCACAGTGGCAAAATGGTTATGGCCCTAGTGAAGCGCAAATGGCAGAAGATATTGCCAATCAATTTTGTTTTATTGCCATTTTGAAAGGAAAAATAGTTGCTGTAGCTAGTCTTATAAGAGGAGTTGATCCTGTCTATAGTGAAATAACGGGTGCTTGGTCTTATGAGGATGAAATTGGATATATTGCCATTCATCGTGTCGCTGTCAGTAGAGATTTCACCAAAAGGTATCGCACGTCAATTTTTAGCTGCACTAATCAAAGTAGCGCAGGAGCAAGGCTACAAAGATATTAGAATCGATACATATCCTGATAATAAGCCGATGATTAAGACGATTGAAGCTTTGGGATTTTTTTACTGTGGTCAAGTCCATTTTCCGATACCAGCGGGAGTACGCAATGCTTATCAGTTAGTTTTAGCTTAATTTTAGTTATTTATACTTTTTTTTGCTGAAACTGGCGTCAAAATAATAAAATTTATTTATTAAAAATGGTTGAACCAACGCCGGATGAATCTGAATCTGCTTGTTTCCCTTGGGGCAGTAGGATTCTTTTTTTTATTTCTGTTATCTTTACAATTGTTATTTTAATAAAAATACCCTTCTTGCTTAGAATTCCATGAGAATGTGTGCTAAAATAATAACGAGGTAATAAAAGGGGGTTGCTCTATGAAAAAAAGAAATAGTTTGCGCTTGCGACGAGCGCTTTCGGCATTTAGTGTGCTGTTGGTTTTGTTTTCCCAAAGCGCGCCTGCTTATGCAAATGTAGTTGCTACTAGTGGTTCTAGTGAGGCAGTTTTAGAAAATACAACAGAAACAACAACGAGTGAAAGTGAAGAACAAGTTACTCCACCAACACCGGTTATTGTAGATAATACAAAATTGGAACAACAACTTACTCTGTTAAAAGAAGTGATGGCTAATGCGCAACAGTACCGACCATCAACTTATCCAGCAGCAAAAATAAATCAGCTTTATCAATGGGGCAGTGAGTTAGTTGTTGCTACTGAATCTGATCAACAAACAGTTGATGAATGTACTAATGAGATAGAAATCGTAAGAAACGCTTTAGAGCTTAAAGCTGATAAAACTAATTTACAAGCTTTACTAACTAAAGCTGCAAGTTTTAAAGAAAGTGACTACACACCAGTTTCTTTTAAGAGCTTAAAAACACAAATTGATCTGGCAACACAGATTTCAAAAAATGAAGATGCCACAAATGAGCAAGTGGCGGCTGTTCAAATTGACTTACAAAAAGCAATTGATGGGCTAGAAAAAGTAGTCACACCAAAACCAGATCCAAAACCTAAGCCACAGCCAAAACCAGATCCTGTGCCAACGCCAAAACCAAAACCAAAGCCTAATCAATCTACTACAAATAAGCCCAATAAACCAAGCGCTTCAACTAATAATGACAAGCCAAAAACAGATAGCACTCAAGCTAAGACACCAAAACCTGCAAATCAAGGACCTAGTCAAAAAGAAAATGCAACATCATTAGATAAAGACTTAGTCGTAGACAGCTTGACTGATTCTAATTTAAATGGGTTTGAGCTTCCATTATTGAGTAGCTTTAAAGATAAAAAACAGGCAGCTTTGATTGCAGCGGCGTTAAAGACGTTGAATAAACCTTTTGAAAAAAACGGTAAAGCACCGGAAGCTTTTAATAACTTAAGCTTACCAAACTACTTATATCATGAAATTTTTGGAATCACGTTAGGCAAAACATACGATGAAATGATAAAAGCAAGTCAGCAGACAACTCTAGAAAAAGCCCAACCAGGCGATTTACTTTTTTGGCAAAACGATAAAAAAATAAATAAGGTTGCGCTATATCTGGGCCAAGGGAAATACATGCTAGCGACAGATGAAAATCATGAGGCTTTAAAAGAGCAACGCCAATTAAAAGAAGAAGCAAAAGAAGATGCTGATAAAGAAAAAAATAATGAAAACAAACAAACAGAGCTACCCGGTGTTCAAATCTTTACACTTCAAGGCTATGAAGTAAACGATGCTGGTGTGGTGAAAATTAACGATGATGCTGATAAAGCAGATGAAAAGACAACCTCTTCTTTAAGTGAAAAATATGGAGTGTCAGAAAATCCAAACGTCGTTATAAGTATGCCAACAGATTTAAACTTAACTGAAAAAGGCCAAGAAACATTAGATAATTATGCTGCTACGATTGATTTCAAAGTTAACCCAATTACGCAACGTTTCATTGAATCCATTGCAGATGATGCCAGAGAGTTAGGCTTAAAATATGATGTTTTTGCCTCTGTAATGATTGCGCAAGCTATTTTAGAAAGCGGATCTGGCGCAAGCGGCTTATCACGAGCTCCTTATTATAATTTATTTGGCATTAAGGGCTCTCACGCTGGTTCATCGGTGGCGATGAAGACAATGGAAGATAATGGTAATGGTGAATTGTATCAAATTACAGCAAATTTTAGAAGTTATCCCAGCTATAAAGAGTCTTTAAAAGATTATGTTGAACTAATTCGTGGTGGCATTGCTGGTAATAACAGCTTTTATAAAGCAGCTTGGCGTTCTGAAGCGGGTAATTATTTACAAGCTACCGATCATTTAATGGGAAAATACGCAACCGATACGCAATATAGTAACAAGTTAAATTCAATTATTGCTGCATATCATTTGACGCAATTTGATGAGCCTAAAACACCAGAAGGCACTCAAACGGGTGTAGTTATCCAATCGCGCCAAAATATTCCTACGTATTACCGTAACAAAATGATTTTTCCAGATTATGATGGTAAAAACTACAATACTTCTGGTTCTTATCCAGTAGGTCAGTGCACGTGGTATGTTTATAATCGGATTACACAACTCGGTGGTCGCGTTGATAACTTTATGGGAAATGGCGGAGAATGGGGCCAAAAAGGAGCAAAATTGGGTTATAAAACCACGAGTACGCCAAAGGTTGGTTATGCTGTAAGTTTTCATCCTGGTATAGCTGGCTCTAGTACAACGTATGGACACGTTGCTTTTGTTGAAGCAGTAGGTCCTGATGGAATTTTAGTTTCTGAAGGAAATGTTATCAGCCCAACAACTATTTCTTATCGTATCATTCCAAATAGTATCGCGCGTTCAAGTAACGTAACATATATTGCACCAAAATAATTAGATAAAAAAGACAGTCATCAATTTTTGATGGCTGTCTTTTTTTTTAGCAAAATTAGAGAAATTTATTCTAAAAGATCCAACATCTTCGTATCTCAACACTTTGCAGAAGGTAGCTCAACACTATTTAAGTAAAAGTAAATTGTGTTGGAAGTGTTGGATAAAATGCGTATTAGCCGCTTTTTTTCACATCGTCAGAAATTGGCACGCATCTTGCTTCTAATAAAGTGTCAGTAAGGAGGGAAGAAAATATGAATACTATCATTCTAGCAAGTCACGGCGAATTATCCCAAGGCTTAAAACAAACTGCTGAAATGATTTTAGGACCAACAGATAATATTTACGCACTATCGGCTTATCGTGATGAAGATGAGCCAATTGAAAAACAGATGCAACGTTTCATCAAAAAAATGGGGACAAAAAATTTGTTTATTCTAACCGATATTTTAGGCGGTAGCGTAAACAACGAAATGCTAACACTTTTAAAAGAAAACCCTGAAATACATCTGATCACCGGGATGAATCTTCCACTGGTGGTTTCGATTGCAACGCAAGTGGGTGAAATTAATGCAAGTGATTTACACACGATTATTACTGAAAGTCAAAACTCTTTAATTGATTGCAGTCGCCTATTACAAACATCTGGAAAAGGAGGGGATGATCTATGATTAAACTGGTACGCATTGATCATCGATTATTACATGGACAAGTTGTATTTTCTTGGAGTAAATCATTACAAATAAACCGGATTATTGTTGTCAATGATGAAGCCGCAAATGATGAATTTAAGAAAATGTCACTAGAGTTGTCCAAACCACAAGGTATAAAATTAAATATTTTTACCGTTGACAACACACTTAGCAAAATGGCAAAAGTTGAAACATTGAACGAGAATATCATGATGATTTTCGGAAATACTAAAGATGTACGTAAATTTTGCACGGGCTATCCCAAAATTAATGCCATTAATTATGGAGGCATCATAAAAAAAGAAGGAGCTAAACAATTTAGTAACGCGATTTTTTTAACAGAAAATGAAATTGAAGATGCCAAAGCATTGAAGGAAATGGGAATTGCCCAATTTATGCAGCAAGTTCCAACTTCTAAAAAAGAAGATTTAAATACAATGATTTAAAAGAAAGGGGTTTGCATTATGTTGTTTCAATCGATTGCCCTGGGTTTAATCGGAATATTTTGTATTCTGGACTCCAGACTGTTAGGTAGACTGAACTTTGAACGGCCTTTGATTGTCAGTACGCTGGTTGGTTTAGTATTGGGAGATTTAGAAAAAGGATTAATGGTTGGGGCATCGTTGGAGTTGATGTCTTTAGGTCTAGTAAATATTGGTGCTGCAGCACCACCAGATATGAATATGGCTTCTATTATTGCGACAGCTTTTGCTATTTTATCTGGATCAAATGCCGAAACAGCATTAACGATTGCTATTCCGATCTCTGTTTTAGGCCAAATGTTAGGTATTTTAATGCGAACGGTACTATCTAATTTGACACACCGAGCGGATACTTTAATTTCTGAAGGAAAATTTAGCAGTGCTAGACGAATACATATCGTCTATGGTTCTGTTTTGTATTCGCTAATGTATTTTATCCCGATTTTCTTAGCAATTTACTTTGGAACTGATTTAGTTAAAAGTATTGTCGATAGCATTCCGGCTTGGTTAACAAATGGATTGACGCTGGCTAGTAAAATATTACCGGCTTATGGTTTTGCTTTATTATTGCAGACTATGTTAACTAAAAAAATGATTCCGTTTCTATTGTTAGGATTTCTAATCACAGCTTATTCGGGATTAAGTATAACAGGGGTGGCAGCATTTGCTTGTATTGTCGCTTTTGTAATGGCACAAGTGAACTTTGGTGGCGGCAATAAAGGAACAATGTCGTCCCAAGAACCTGACCCTTTAGATGACTTGTAGAAAGGAGTTTAAAAAATGACGAAAAAAGATCCAAATAGTTGGAAGTATTGGCAGTTCTTCTGGCGCTCATGGGCAATTCAAGCTTCGTGGAATTATGAACGTCAAATGAATATGGGTTTTATGTATGGGATTGCACCAATTATTGACAAAATTTACGCTAAACCAGAAGATGCTCACAAAAAAATGGAAGCATACGAACGACACATGGCTTATTACAATTGTACTCCGCAAACCAGCGCATTTGTACTAGGATTAGCCGCTTCAATGGAAGAGCAATATGCTGAAGACCAAGAAAACTTCAACCCTGAAGCAATTGGTGCATTGAAGACTTCTTTAATGGGACCGTTATCTGGCATCGGGGACTCCTTTTTCCAAGGAACAGTGCGGGTGTTGGCTTTTGGTTTTGGGATTAATTTAGCGCAACAAGGTAGTATTTTAGGGCCAATTTTGGCAATGATTATCTCGTTTGTGCCATCGTTTTTGGTGACTTATTATGGCGGGAAAATTGGATATAACACTGGTAATAAATATCTTGCCAAACTTTATCAAGAAGGTTTGATGGATAAAGTTATGTATGTTTGTACGATTGTCGGTTTAATGGTAATTGGTGCGATGATTGCCAGTATGATTGGCATTACTACCCCTTTGAAATTTGGGAAAGCTTTTGTCTTACAAGATGTTTTAGATAATATTATGCCACAATTGATTCCATTAGGGTTAACGTTTCTTATGTATTGGTTATTGCAAAAGAAAGTCCGTACTGGGGTGATGTTAGCCATTTGTATTGTGGGTGGGATCTTACTAAGTGTCTGCGGAATTTTTAGTTAAGGGACAAACCTGATTCAGGTTAAAAATAATAAAGCTATGAGGAGGAATTCAAACATGAATTCAAAGTTAAGTCCAAAAGAGATTGTAAAAGAGATTGTCAGTAATAAAGAAGTGAAATCAATTGTATTTGTAGGGTGTGGTGCTTCAAAAGCTGATTTGTACCCAGCCAAATACTTTTTAGATCAAAATGCCAATCAATTACGTGTAAGCCATTTTACCGCCAATGAATTCAATTATGCGACACCTCGTTCTGTCGACGAGCATACTGTTGTTATTTCAGCTTCATTAGGAGGTACCACTCCTGAAACTGTCCAAGCTAACGCAGTAGCCAAAGAAAAAGGTGCCACAGTTATTAGTTTAACACGTAGCGTTGACTCACCGCTAACAAAAGATGCGGATTACGTCATTTATCATCGCTTTTCTGAAAATTACGCTGCAAAACTTGAAAAAACAGGTTTTTGTTTGCAACTGGCAGTCGAGTTATTAAACCAAATCGAAGGTTATGCAGACTATGATAAAATGATGGCTGGTTTTAGTAAGATTTATGATTTATCACAAGTAAGTGCTGAAAATGCGCGTCTTCAAGCGAAGCAATTTGCTGAACGTTTTAAAGATGAAAAAGTTATCTATGTGATGAGTTCAGGTGCCACACATGAAGTAGCATATTCTAGCTCAATCTGTCTATTAATGGAAATGCAGTGGATTAATTCAGGAACATTCCATGCTGGAGAATTTTTCCACGGTCCTTTTGAAATTACAGATAAGAACGTTCCATTCATCTTATTGATGAACGATGGACGTACACGCGCAATCGATGCACGCGCCTTAACTTTCTTAGATCGTTTTGATGCGAAAACAGAAGTTGTGGATGCGTTAGACTGGGGATTGTCTGCTGAAATTGATAAGGAAGTTTTGGATTACTTTAATCCATTTGTTATTACCGCAGTTTTTCGTGTCTATGCCGAAGAGCTAGCAAAAGCACGACAACATCCGTTAACTAAACGTCGTTATATGTGGAAACTAGAGTATTAAACTTTCATAAGCTGGGGCATTTGCCTCGGCTTTTCTTTCATTAGCTTGAAAGCTATTGTGAAATCTCTTACAATTATTTTAAGAAAAGAACTTAGGCGGTGTTTATCATGAATCAAAAAGTAGAAGAATATATCAAAAAAATAACTCGGGATTATCCAAACCATGATAAAGCTGACTTTTCAGCTTCTGTTATTAGTGAAAATATTGGCTTAAACCGCAGTACAACTAGTTCTTATTTAAACCAAGGTTTAAAAGAAGGGATACTTGTAAAAGTTAAAGGCTATCCAGTTTCTTTTTTACACATTGCAGTCCTCGCTGAAGTTGGAATTGTAGTGAAAGGATCAGAATATGAAAGTTGGGAAGAATTATTTGAATTAGAAAAACAAAATGTTTTAGAAACAGTGATTGGAGCTAGGGGGAGTCTAAAAGAAGCTATCGACCAAGTAAAAACAGCTATTTTATATCCTGATAATGGATTACCTATTCTTTTATCCGGTAGTAGTGGTTCGGGAAAAACTTTTCTAGCTGAAAAAATTCACGAATATGCTATTTCAGAAAAAGTCATTTTAAAAGACGCTCCTTTTATTGCATATAACTGTGCACAGTACTTTAATAATCCAGAACTGTTGTCTTCGGCCTTATTCGGCCACGTTAAAGGTGCGTTTACTGGGGCAGAAAAGGAACACGTTGGTCTGATTGAAAAAGCTAATAACGGTATTTTATTTTTAGATGAAGTCCATCGCTTATCAGATGAAGGACAAGAAAAGTTGTTTACTTTTATGGATACTGGTGAATTTTCGCCAATGGGGGATAATGCTATCAAACGAAAAGCCAATGTCCGTTTAATTTTTGCTACGACTGAAAACGTGTATCAGACTTTTTTACCGACCTTTATACGTCGTTTGCCAGTTATTGTCTCATTACCTAACTATGAACAACGCCCACAGTCTGAAAGAATGCAATTAATTGATACTTTTTTTATTAATGAAGCCAATATTTTATCTAAAAGAGTGGATGTCAGTTATCAGCTTATCGATTTTTTGTTAAATAGCGATTTAGAAGGTAATGTTGGGAAAATTAAGAATATTGTCAAATACGTTTGCGGCAGTGCATTTGCCAAAAATCAAAACAATAAGGCTATTCGTGTCCGTTTAAAAGATTTACCCTCTGAAAATGCATTGCGTTTAAAGGGACAACTAAAAAAGACGATTAAAGCTTTGCCGGATCGACAATATTTACCGCATACGACCAATCAAGTCTTTTTAGAATCTTTTGAAGCTAAGCAAATTCGACAGTTATTTGAGCAGATGCGTCAACTTTATCAAAAAGTAGAAACACAAGATTTAACTATTAAAGATTTTATTGAAACAATGGTAAATCGTGTGAATAACTTAATGGATGAATTTATTTTTAAAGATAATTATGCAAGTGAAGAATCTTTTTATTCAGTTTTGACCTACCAAATTCGTGAAACTTTTGATTGGATGCATGAAAATTATGGCTTTGATCAAGATGGAAACCGTGTTATTGCATTGGCTCAATACCTCTATCGGAAAAATAATACAGATGCTATCGCTGAAAATCACCAGTGGCAAACCATTAAAGATAAACTTTTACACCTTATTTCTAGTTCAATGGATACCTCATATTGGTATGCTAAAAAAGTTTTAGGGCATATCTCAAGACAATTGGATCAGGATTTTAAAGATGAAGACTTAATATTTGTTTCTTTTTACTTTCACGGTTTGCAAATAACACCACGAGAAAAGGAAATTAAAAGCATTATCTTAGCTCATGGCTATTCCACTGCTAGCAGCATGGCAAATGTTGGTAACAGGATGTTAAAACAAAATATTTTTCATGCTTATGATATGCCAATAAATATCACATTAGATAAAGTAGAAGAGCAAGTTATTCGTTTTATTAACGATTATCGGACCGATGCGGGCTTAATTTTGTTAGTGGATATGGGTTCTTTAAATCAACTGGGAGAACGATTACAAAATAAGCTAAGAGGTCCTTTACTAATTATTGATTATGTTTCGACACCGTTAGTCTTGGAAATTGGTCATTTGCTTCAAAGTCAGTTATCAATTTCTGAAATTAGTCAAAAAATTGAAATTGAAAATAAAGTTCAAAAGCAATTAATTTTACCAAAACAAGAAAAAAAGCAAGCTATTTTAACCTGTTGTTATACCGGAATGGGATCAGCTATCCAAATTCAAGAAATTTTAGAACATTGTTTGGAAGATTATTGTGAGGAATTGGCGATTATTCCATATGACTATCATAAACTAGAAAAAAATAAACTTTACGAAGATCCTTTTCAAATGTATGAAGTCGTAATGATTGTAGGAACAGAAAATCCGAAAATTCAACAAATTCCTTATATTGGGTTGGACCACTTAATTAATGGCACAGACATCGAAAAATTTGTCTCAATTTTAAAAGACTATTTTGATATTAGTGATAAAGCGTTGAAAGAACAGTTGATGTTTAGTTTTTCAATTAATAAAATTATAGAGAATTTAACCATTTTAGATGCGACTAAGCTTTTGCGACTAGTGCAAAGTGCTGTTTCTTTAGCAGAAGAAAATTTAGGAATTACATTGTCAAACAGCAAATTATTCTTACTTTATTTACATTGCTGCTGTATGATTGAACGAATTTTAAGGAAAGAAAGCGTAGATGAACAAACAGACTTAATACCTTATATGGAACAGGCGGGTTCTGAGATGGAACTGATCCATCGCGCTTTTCGAAACGTTGAAAACGAATATACCATTAAGATTTCTGATTTAGAATTGCGTCTAATTCACGAAATTATTAATGGTTAAGGAGAGGTTACAATGACTTTAGGTGTAATTTTTGACATGGATGGAGTTTTAATCGATTCAGAAAGTTTTTATTTTGAACGCCGAATGAATTTTTTTAAGGAAAAAAAACTAACTCCGGGCTCAAAAGATAAACTTGACTTTGTTGGATTAACAGAAGATGGGATTTGGCAAGTATTAGTTCCAGACGTAGAAAATCGGGCAATCTTAAAAAAAGAATATCAAAAGTATCGCAAAGCACATCCGCTTGATTTTGTGAAAGCTCTAAGATGTGATGTAAAGGAAGTGTTAGCTTACTTAAAGTACAATCAGATAAAAATAGCGTTAGCTTCCTCTTCTCCAGAAAACGAAATCAAAGCGATGTTAAATCAAAATAATTTAGAATCTTTTTTTGATTTTATCATTTCAGGTGAAAGTTTGACAAAAAGTAAACCACATCCTGAAATTTACCTGCTTTCAAAAGAAGCTTTACAGTGTGATAAGTATATTGCGGTGGAAGATTCACCAGTAGGAATAACTTCGGCCAAAGCTGCCCAACTATATACGATAGCATTAAAACAAGATTTTCCAATTAACCAAAATGAGGCAGATTTAATTATAGATAATCTGTCTGATGTGATTAAAGTGGTGGAAAATTGTAGTAAGTATAAAATTACGAGGAACACATAACCTTCATAAGATAATTGCAATTTGCGAAAATCACTTGTCCAATCAACTCTACATTTGGTAAGATGACAATGATTTGAAAAAGGAAGGTGCCTCATGAAAAAAAGATTGAAGAAAAAGCATGCTTATAAAAAATATATTCATGATATTTTTACCGGATACGAAAAAATGATCAGTGAACCGGAATTAGAGCAATTGACTTTTTCGTATTTGAATGAAGAAACAATTATTTATCGCGATGATGACAAACGTATACGCTTTTTAACACGAGATAAATAAGTCTTAAGGAGATGAGAGTCTCCTTTTTTTGTGAAAAAATTTTAACGAATTATAATAGTTAAATAAAGAACAAAATGAATGTTTTGAGACTATTAAGTCTCGGATAACTGGATTTTATATGTATGAAAGCGCAAAAAAGCGAATGAAACAAAAAAATGATTTTCAGTTTGATTTTTTTTCGATGTATTGAGCAAATAAAATCATTGACCCAAAGCCGGAGAAGTGATAAATTAATCAACGTTGACGAAGCAGTCACACAGTTGAAAACAACTTGAAATATTCTTGAAAAAAGTTGTTGACAATTGTAACAATGATTGCTAAACTAACGAAGTTGCTTAATGAGCAGCACTTTTATGAAATATCATTTCAAAAAGTTTTCAAATCTTTTTGAAAAAACAGTTGACAAACAAAACGTTAGCTGATAAAATATAAGAGTTGCTGAAACATTTAAAAAGCGGCAATCAAGCAGGTTAAATAAATGAGAAATGACAGTAAGTTAATTTCTAAGAACATTCTTTTAACAGCTGATGTAGACCTTTGAAAACTGAACAAAGCAAGCAAACGAACCAA
>MJGMH2__coassemble_865_pt1 | contig 49167 bp, 49 predicted proteins | sample MJGMH2__metabat2_low_PE_013 | metagenome-assembled genome bin MJGMH2
ATCTGTTTTGGTTTCACTTAAATCTTTTCCATCAGTCCTGATTGACAAAGAGCCCATTTTTTAAGAAAGGAAGCCAGAAATAGTAATCTTACAATCAGATGATTTCATTTCCCCCAAAAATCCATCAGCCTGAAGAAAATTACTACTTCTTGACTACATCAATAATATAACTCTTTTTTACCATTAATTTTTTCAAAAGCTACCACTATTAAAAACACAATTTGAAAAAGATTACGCTAATGCTAAACCTGGTTTTGCATTTAAACGATAGTCGCCTACATTTTGTTTAGCTAATTCCACATGAGCTGCCGCTCCAATCATCGCAGCATTATCCCCACATAAACGTAGTGGCGGTACAATTAATTCAACACCAGGCACTTCTTTAGGTAATTCTTCACTCAAACGTTCCCGTAACCCTTTATTTGCCGCAACTCCACCGGCAACGATTAGTTGTTTAACCGGCCAATTTTGACAAGCTCTAATTGTTTTTGCTGTTAACACGTCTACTACACTGGCTTGAAAACTTGCAGCTAAATCTTCTTTACTTAATTCGGTTCCTTTTTGGTTGGCATTATGGACTAAATTTATAAAGGCACTTTTTAAACCGCTAAAACTAAAGTCATAATTATCATCGTGAATCATCGCCCGCGGGAAGTTAAATGTGTCGTTGCCAAGATGAGCAAGCGTATCGATTTCTTTTCCACTTGGATAAGTTAGTCCTAACACTCGTCCTACTTTGTCATACGCTTCACCAGCTGCATCATCGCGTGTTTCACCAATAATTTCATAAGTTCCATCTGCTGCCATATAAACCAGTTCTGTATGGCCACCGCTAACTAATAAAGCCATTAATGGAAATTGTAACGGCTTCACTAAACGGGCCGCATAAATATGGCCAGCCATATGATTAACTGGGATTAAAGGTAACTGGTGCGCCCAAGCAAAAGCTTTAGCTGCTGAAATTCCAATTAAAAGTGACCCTACTAAACCAGGGCCATAAGTTACTGCTACTGCTGTTAAATCCGCAGGTTTTACTTGTGCTTGAGCTAAAGCATCTTCTAGACATATCGTAATTTGTTCTACATGATGTCTGCTAGCAACTTCTGGCACCACCCCACCAAAACGTTGGTGACTTTTAATTTGAGACGCAACAATATTACTTAATATTTCATGACCATCTTTAATCACTGCTACACTAGTTTCGTCACAGCTACTTTCAATAGCCAAAATTAATTCAGACTTCATTTTCTAAAATTGGCCTCACTTTCTTTACCATAATTAAAGCATCCTCGACCGGATTTTGATAATAGTCTGCCCGTCGGCTAATAACTTCATAACCGTGAGCTAAATATAAATTTTTAGCCGAGAAGTTTTTCACCCGGACTTCTAAAAAGATTTGGTTTACACCAGAAATTTTATCTACCAATTTCATTAATATTCCACCATATCCTTTATTTTGAGATTTAGGATGAACTGCTAGATTAGCAACTTCAACTTCATCAACAATCTTTTGATAGGCTAAAAAAGCAACGATTGTTCCTTTTTCTTCAACAATAAAATAATTGGTTAAAGTATTCGTTAAATCCGTCAGATATTGCTCTTTTTTCCAGGGGCTCCCGGTTTGATAGGCAGCCTCTGCCAAGTTATACAATGAATCAGCCAATTCCGTCAAGTTGTAATCTTTCTTTTCTTTAATCTTAAAATTATTCAATATATTTCACCATATCCAAAGCGTCTTCATTGGTTTGGTCGTAGTAGGCAGGTTTAATCGCTCGTGAAACGTAACCCAACTTGCGGTAGAGACGCTGAGCGTCACGATTACTAAGACGCACTTCTAAAGACATCGTAAGACAGCCGTGTTGGCGCGCAAAAGTTTCAAGCTCTTCTAATAAAAAAGTCCCGATACCTGCACCTTGAAATTTAGGATGAACAGCAATATTGGTGATATGGGCATCATTTCCAATAATCCTACATCCGCCAAAAGCTAAGATGTCCTCGTTTTCGACACATAAATACAAATGTGGCAGTGGCGAAATCAATTCAGATAAAAAAGCTGATTTTGTCCAAGGTAATTTGCCATGATAAACTTCTCGTTCCACTGCTAATAGAGCTTTAATATCTTCATTTGTCACTTCCCGCACAAGCCATTTGGTATTTACAGGATAAGGCCGTGAAGTATATCCTGCTGATTTAAAAGGGGGCTTTGGCAAAAGAGCTTTAAATTTTTTCAACATAATTCTCATCACCTGTCCAATCCTGGTGGCTTGCTATCCATTTTTCTTCTGCCTCTACTCGTTTTAAATATAATGGTAAAAAAGCATCAATCTCTAAAACAGGTGCTTTTTTTGCCCCTAGTTCTGCTAAGACAGCACCATTTGGCACTTGCCAATGAGGAACCTGATTGATTGTCGCATGTGGCAATGCTGTTTTTATCTGATCAGAAAATTTAATCACATCTTCACCAACAAATAAAATTTCCTTTTCAAAAGCCAATTGTGGTAATAAATCGGTTAAGGCAATATGTGTGTCATTTTTAACTGTTTGTAATTCATTTTCTTGCCATTTGTAAAGACCTGTATAAACATTATTTCTTCTTGCATCAAATAACGGTACAATCACGCCATTATAATTACGGCAATTTGCTGCGAGTACAGCTAAACTTGAAACACCGACTAATTCACAATTTAATGTATCTGCCAATGTTTTAGCTGTCGTCACCCCAATTCGCAGACCCGTATAAGAGCCAGGACCTTGTGCGACTACAATCCGATCAATATCTTGTGGTGTTAACCCGACTTTCTCCATTAAATCAGCTATAGCTGGCATTAAGATTACACTGTGGTTTTTATTTACATTAGTGGTGATTTCTCCTAATAAAAGAGTATCTTCCATTAAACTGACAGTTAATGTTTTATTTGATGTATCAAACGCCAATATCTTCACGCTGTTATCCTCTCCTTTAACTCTAGTGTATTTTACCACATATTTATAAAAGTTAAATAACCGCTTGTAAAAAGTAAGTAAATAATAAAAAAAGCTAAACAATTCACCCAAGCAATATCGGGTAATAAACTTATTGTATAGAATTGTTACTGGTAAAAACACTTAAGCAATTTTCCGCTAAAAAAAATTACCGTAGCCAATTTTTAAGGCTACGATAACTTTTCATCATTGAGAAATTAAAGTTGAATCTCTTAGCATTAATTTTGTACCAAGGGTAATCTTTCTTGGTACCGGCGCTTCATCTTTTGTAAGTTGCAATATCGTTTCTAATGCCAATTCCCCCATCCATTCTGTTGGAACTTGAACAGTGGATAGTGCGGGTGTGACATATTTAGCCACGCTAACATCATTAAAACCAATAACAGAAATATCTTCTGGTACTTTCAACCCAAATGCTTGAATAGCTTTTAAAGCCCCCACTGCCATTGCATCACTAGTTGCAAATAAAGCCGTGGGTAGTTTTTTTGTAACTTGTAAAAATTTATGAACAGCTTGGTAGCCACCTTCTACTGTAAAATCGGCGGTAATTTCATATTCAGAATTTAAAAGGCGTAATTGTTGTAGGCGTTCGTTAAAAATCGTCAGCCGCGGATCTATAATTTCATTATGAAAGTCTTTAGTATACTCGATACCAGTTAATATCGCAATTCTTTCATGGCCTTCTTTAATAAAGTGATCGATAACTAAATCGACAGCCTGATGAAAATCGACGACTAATGAATCAAATCCGGCTGACATGGTGTCATAGTCAACAAAAAGAAGTGGTTGTCCCATTTCTTTTAGCCTTTTAATCTGTTTGGCATCAAATTTTCCCAACGCGATTGTTCCATCTGTCTTCATTTGAGAAAGTTCAAAAAGAGATTCCTTTACGAGCTGAATATTTAATTCTTCCGCTTTTCTTTCAATCCCTAAACGAATCGCTAAATAATATAAATCCGCTAATTCTTCTTCTGCATTATACCACTGTACTAAGCGAATAACTTGCTCCGCTTTTTTTTGCTTATTTTTATATTTTGTGTAATTTAACGCTTCAGCTGCTTCAAAGATTTTTCGTTTGGTTTCTTGCCCCACTGCAAGACCAGTATCATAATTTAAAACTCGTGAGACAGTAGCGGCAGAAACATTAGCTTTTTTGGCAATATCTTTAATGGTCGCCATTTGACACCTCCTTTATTTTCTAAGTGACACGTTGCAGTGAGAAATTTCAATTAAAAATTCGCCTACATTATCCTGCTTATGCAGCATCACAAATTTTAAAGTGTAGCGGTAAAACGTAAAAACGCTGCTTGTCCAGTAGTATCTCGCTTAAAGACACCTGCATCTTCTAGTACCTGAGCAAAAATCTGACCAACTTCAGCATGAATGATTTCCATCGCGTTAGCTTCTGTAAATTGATAGTGCTTCATCATGTGATCAGCCCAGACTTGATGATAGCTCGCCATATCATTAGCTTTTTTCAGCACATATTTTTTGACTTCTTCTAACTCATTTAATAGTCTTGGGGGTAATACTGCTAAGCCCATTACTTCAATCAGACCAATATTTTCTTTTTTGATGTGTTGGACTTCTGGATGAGGATGAAAGATGCCATCTGGAAATTCTTCTGAAACATTATTATCTCGTAAAACCAAATCCACTTCATATAGTTCACCATTTCTTCTTGCAATTGGTGTAACTGTATGGTGAGGTGTGCCATCTTCACTGTATGCTTTTATTGAGACACTCTCATCTGAATATTGTTTCCAAGCTTGTAAAATATAGTCACAAGCATTAATCAGCTCATTTTTATTACTTCCTTGCAGGCGAATAACAGACATTGGCCATTTGACAATCCCAGCTTTGATATTTTTAAAGACACTCAAACTAATTTCTGTTTCAATTGGTGCTTTAGCCATGGCAAAAGTATGTCTTCCACCTTGATAGTGATCATGAGATAAAATAGAACCCCCAACAATTGGTAAATCCGCATTAGAACCAACAAAATAATGGGGGAAAACTTCAATAATACTCAACAAACGTTCAAAAGTGGCCCGACTAATTTTCATCGGTCGATGTTCTTCTGACAAAATAATACAATGTTCATTGTAATAAGCGTAAGGAGAATATTGAAATCCCCAGCTTTCTCCATTTAAGTTCATCCGAATAATTCGATGATTACTACGAGCTGGATAATTCTGACGGCCTTTATATCCTTCATTTTCCATACATAACATACATTTAGGATAATTAACGTCAACAACATTGCGCATGGCGGCGATATCTTTAGGATCTTTTTCAGGTTTTGAAAGATTAATCGTAATTTCTAAAGTACCATATTCTGTTTCAGTTGGAAAAACAATATTTTTTGCAATCGCTCGCGTTTTAATATAGTCATTTTCTTGACATAATTTAAAGAAGTAATCTGTAGCCTCAGCCGGTGCTTTAGCATAGTGTTGGGCAAAAAACGCATTAACAACAGAAGGCGGTGGAGTTAGAAAATCCATCAATTGCGCTTCCAATATTTCTTTTTGCGCAAAGCTATCATCAATCACACCGTTATCTTTTGCTTTTTCAATCAATCGATCTAATAAGACCAGTGAACTTTCCAATTGTTTGCGGGGTAAAACGTCTTCTAGACTATCTTCACCGATTAAAGCGATAATTCGGTTTTGCAAATAAAGGCGGTCTAGTTCCATATAACCCCCAGCTTGAATTGCCAAGGTAGCAAAATCAACTACTGTTTGACTGATACTCATTATTTTGCCTCCTAGTCTTCATACCCATGAGGATGACTAACATGCCAATCCCAAGCAGTTTTAATAATATCTTTAATATCAGTGCAAGCTGGTTGCCAGCCTAAAATTTCTTTTGCTTTCTCACTAGAAGCCACTAATACCGCTGGATCTCCTGCTCGTCTTGGTGCGACTTTAGCAGGAATTTCTTTGCCAGTGACAGCTCTAGCTGCTTCTAACATTTCTTTAACGGAGTAACCATTATTACTTCCTAGATTGAAAACATTACTATCATTTCCTGCTTTTAAATATTCCAAAGCTAAAATATGGGCAGCAATTAAATCTTCTACTTGAACATAATCACGAATACATGTACCGTCTGGCGTTTTATAATCATCACCAAAAATTTGTAGTGCTTCTCTTTGGCCTAAAGCGACTTGTAAAATAATCGGTACTAAATGCGTTTCAGGATCATGATCTTCTCCAATGGAAGCATCAGATTTCGCTCCGGCGACGTTAAAATAGCGCAAGGCGACATACTTCATACCATAAGCGTTGTCACACCACTTCATCATTTTTTCCATCATTAATTTACTTTCGCCATAAGGATTTTTAGGGGCAGTTTCAGCCGTTTCTTTAATCGGAACAACTTCTGGTTCGCCATAAGTCGCTGCGGTTGAAGAAAAGACAATATTTTTCACATTATTTTCTTGCATTACTTCAAGTAAAATTTGCATACCATAAACATTATTGTTAAAGTATTTTAACGGTTTTTCCACTGACTCACCGACTAAAGAGCTAGCGGCAAAGTGGATGACACCTTCAATATTTTCTTTTTGAAAAACAGTCTGTAAAAAAGGCTTATCCCGGACGTCGCCTTCATAAAAACGCGCTTCTTTATGAATTGCTTGTTTGTGACCCGTTAATAAATTATCCACTACCACAACGTCGTAGCCTTTGTTAATTAATTGATCCACCGCGTGAGAGCCAATATAACCTGCTCCGCCTAATACTAAAATTGCCATCATAAAACCTCCAAATTTTTATTATAACTTGCGGGCACCATCGTCAATATTTGCTTTATAAATATCTGTATCGTACCCAATTTTATCTTTATAGATAGCTTTCACATTTTCTGAAAATTGATTGAACGCACTTGCTTTAACCAATGCGATGCCACAGCCGCCAAAACCTGCACCTGTCATACGCGCTCCTAAAACTCCTGCTTGTTTTTGGGCTGCAGCAACTAAAGTATCCAATTCATTACCTGTCACTTCATAATCATACTGCAATGAGGCATGAGATGCATTCAATAATTTACCAAAAGTTAATAAATCACCTTTAACCAAGGCTGCTTTAGCTTTTTTTGTGCGCTCATTTTCTGTTACCGCATGTTTGGCCCGCTTAATTAAGATTTCGTCTCCAATTAAATCAGTATTACGTAAAAATTCTGCTTCTGATAGCTCACCTAACGATTTAATGGATAATTTAGTTTGCAGGCGGCTTAGAGCCTCTTCGCATTCACTACGACGTTCATTATATTTTGAATCAGCTAATTCACGACGTTTATTTGTATTCATGATCGCCACAACATAATCACCAAAATCAGCTGGCACTAACTCATACTCCAGTGTATTGGTGTCTAATAAGATGGCCTGATCTTTTTTTCCCATGCCAATGGCAAACTGGTCCATAATTCCAGAATTGACTCCAATAAATTTATTTTCTACCCGTTTGCCAATTTCAACTAATTCAATCATTTTCACATCAAGCTCAAATAAATCTTGCAAGATAACACCCGTTAATAGTTCAATCGATGCAGAAGATGAAAGCCCTGCTCCATTTGGAATAGTACCATAAAAAAGAATTTCCATGCCACTTTCAATTGCAAAGCCATCATTTTTTAAAAAGCGCATCATTCCTTTGGGATAGTTGGTCCAATCGTGTTCTTTTTTAAATTCCAAATCATCGATAGAAAATTCAATTATGCCTTTTTCAGCAAAATTTTCTGAATAAAGCCGCACTTTTTTATCTTTTCTTTTTCGCGCTAACCCGTAAGTACCAATTGTAATTGAAGCTGGAAAAACGTAGCCCCCATTATAATCAGTATGCTCACCAATCAAATTAATGCGCCCTGGTGCAAAATACTCACCACTTGCTTGTCCACCAAACTTTTCATTAAAAATTGCTTGTAAATTCTTTTCCATTCAAAACACCCCGTTAACTTTATTTAGTAAATTTATTATAAATAATTTACTAAACTTTTTCAATAACTTTTATTAATTTAAAAGACCGACAGAAAACAAAAGAAAAGGCTTTTAACTTTTATTTTTAGATAACTTGTTACATAATATAATAAAAGTATGAACGGAGTGATTGAGATGAAAAAATTTGTATCTGGTGTTTTAGTGGGCACATTAGCTACTGTTGCAGCAGCGGGAGCTTTTGTAACGGCTGTTAAAAAACAAGTGATTGATCCAATTGATGAAAAAGAAGCGATGATTGAAGAAAATCGCAAAAAAGCAATGCGCAAACGCGTCGCTCGCTAAAATAAAATTTTGCTCAACAAAAGGCCCAAAGTTAGACGTTTAATCTAGCTTTGGGCCTTTATATTACCTTTAATATTCCACACTTAAACTAAAGCAAGCGCTATTTTTAGCATGTCGCTAAATAAGCCGCTAAAACAACGGCTTGATTATGCTGTTCATCTTTTGCCCCGTACAACAAGGTAACTGTTTCATTTTTAGCCATAACTGCCAAAAGCTCTTTTACAGCAGCCTCTTGTGGTTCTTTTTTTAATTCGTCTTGATAACGTTCTTTAAAGTCATCAAATTTTGATGGATCGTGATTAAACCACTTTCTTAACTCTGTACTTGGTGCAACCCCTTTTAGCCAAAGATCAACATGAGCATCTACTTTTTTTACTCCTCGTGGCCACATGCGATCGACTAAGACGCGGTATCCATCACTTTTTTCATAGCTTTCGTAAATCCGTTTGAGTTTAAGCAATAAAATCCCCTCATTTCTATTTCATAAATCTACAAAGTAAGCTTTCACTATTATTATACCAGTTTCTTATTAGAAAAATGCTAAAATAGCCAGTAGCGCAAGGGCTACTGGCTATAATTAAGAGGAAGATTACATCGCAGGGCTTATTTCACAGCACCTTCTGCAACACCTTTGATGATTTGTTTTTGCATAATAAAGTAGAAAATTACTACTGGTAAAACAGCAATGACTAAACCAGCCAACGCTAAATGCCATTGTTTGGTATATTGTCCGAAAAAGAAGAACATTTTCAATGGAATTGTTTGTGTTTCAGGTGAATTAATTACCAACGATGGTAATAGATAGTCATTCCAGATCCACATGGTATTTAACACTGCCACAGTAACTGTGGTTGGTTTTAACATTGGAAAAATCACATGCCAAAACACTTGGAAACGGGATGCGCCATCGATAATAGCCGCTTCATCTAATGCTTTGGGGATAGATTTTAAAGCACCGTGGTACAAGAAAATCGACATGCTTCCGCCAAAACCAAGATACATGAAAATGATCCCGACTTGGTTTAACATTTGTGCTTTACCAAATAAAGATACTAATGGAATCATAACTGATTGGAAAGGTACTAACATCGCCGCAACAAAGGCCATAAAGATAATTCCACTTAATTTACTTTTCGTCCGTTCTAGTGCATAAGCACACATGGCAGAAAAAATAATGATAACAATCACACTGACAACAGTAATTAATAAGGAATTAAACAAAGTTTTTATAAAGTCTAATTGTTTAAAGGCCTCTGGGTAGTTAGCCCAAGTAAAGTTTTCAGGAATTTTCAAAGGATTCGTAAAAATTTCTTGTTTGGATTTAAAAGAGTTCGAAATCATTAAATAAAAAGGAACTAACCAAACTAAACCTAAAATTAAGCCGAGCACTGCCCGTAAAAGTTGACTTTTTGTCATATTTTTCATTATGCTTCGACCTCTTTTCTTTTTGTGACATAAACTTGGGTTAATGAAATAATAGCAACAAACAAGAAGAAAATTACCGCCTTGGATTGTGCATAGCCCATTTTATTTTCAACAAAGGCTGTATTATAAATGTTCATTGCAACCATTTGAGTTGAATTATAAGGACCACCATTAGTTAAAGATAAGTTTTGATCGTACAATTTGAAACAGTTAGAAAGAGTCATAAATAAGCTTACTGTGAAACCAGGCATGATTAAAGGAAAACGAACGTTCCAAAATTTTTGCCAAGGTGTGGCACCATCTAAGTCAGCCGCTTCTAATAACGATTCATCTACACCTTGTAAATAAGAAATATAGATAACCATAATATATCCTGACATCTGCCAACACATCACAATAACCATGGCCCAAAAACCAGTTTGAGTAGTTGATAACCAAGTTTTCAAACCCGGACTACCAAAAAAATCACCCACTGCTGAAAACGCATTAATAAAAATAAATTGCCAAATAAAACCTAAAATTAAGCCGCCAATTAAGTTTGGCATAAAGAAAATTGTCCGTAAAAGATTTGCGCCTTTAAATTTACTCGTCACTAATAACGCTAGGCCTAAACCGATGATATTAATTAACGCGATTGAAACTACCGCGAATTTGACTGTAAACCAAATGGCATTACGAAAACCTTCATCTTGAAGTAATTTTTGATAGTTTTCTAAACCGACAAAATTCCCTCTGGCAACAGCATCCCAATCGGTAAATGAATAATAAATACCATATAAAAATGGTACAACAACAACTAAAATAAGTGCAATTACTACTGGTGCAGCAAATAAATAAAACCAAGTCTTCCTTTGATGTTTCATACGTTAACTCCCCCTTATAAGAGAAAACACGAGAGAGCATCCTTTTCTCCCGTGTTTTCAATTTAAGCTTAATTATTTACGTTCGTCTGCCCATTTATCTTGTGCAGATTTCACAACTTCATCCCAAGATGCATCACCGGCAACATATTTTTGAATTTCAGCACCTAGTGTTTGTTCACCCCAGCCTGCTGGATAACCCATGAATACCCAACCAGTTGTTTTGCCATCTGTGTAATAAGTGTAAACATCTTTTGAAAGTGGATCAGAAATTTTATCAGTGTCGTAGCCTTTATACGCAGGTACAAATTTGAAGTCTTCTAAAACAATCTTCTTACCTTCATCAGAAGTATATAGATAATCTAAGAAATCTTTAGAAGCTTTAACTTCTTCATCACTTGCATTTGGATTAACACCCCAATACATTGGTACGCCAACAGGAATTGTTCCTTCTGTTACCCCATCAATTGGAATTGGTAATAAACCGATATTTTCATTTGCAAGATCTTTATTAATCCCTTCAATTGTTGGATATACCCAGTTACCTTGTTGTGTCATGGCAACTTTTCCATTTGAGAATAATTGCTCAATTTGTTGTGAATAATCTAGACTGTTAGTAGGTTGAACTGAGTATTCATTACTAATATCAAGATATTTTTTAAATTGATCACCATATTTGAATTCAACTGTTTTAGATTCATACGCTTTCATTACGTCGTTATCAAATTCTGCATTTAAAAACGCATTAGAGCCGTGTAAACCTGTAATCCATTGTTCTTTTGCAGCTAAGGCAAATGGCGCATCAATACCTAGTTCGCTTTTTTTGCTATCTAAAGTTTTAGCAGCAGCTTCTAGGTCATCTAAAGATTTAATTGAAGAAGCATCAATACCGGCTTTTTCAAAAATCTCTTTGTTATAAAGTACGCCGTAACCTTCAATGTTGTATGGTAATCCTAAAACTTTTCCGTCTTTAGTAGCACCTGTTAACGTACCATCTAAAGCTTGTTTGGCAGCTTCTGTGTCGCTTAAATCAGTTAAGCTATCGATCCACATGTTAACATCTTCAGGTCCGCCAATATTATAGATATTTGGTTCATTACCAGATGAGAATTTTGATTTTAAGGCTGCACCATAATCTGATCCGCCACCAACCGTTTCAACATTAATTTTAATGTCTGGATTTTTTTCTTCATACTCTTTGGCTAGCTTTTCAAATTGGTCCTTGAATTCTACTTTAAACTGAAAAATATCAATTTCAGTTTGATCTGATGAACCACCACTGTTGCTACTGCTATTGTCTCCTGCATTTCCACACGCAGCAATAGTCAATGCTACACCAGATAGTAACAATCCTGCGCCCACTTTTTTCCAAAATCCCTTCATTTCTGAATCCTCCTTCGTGTTGTCCCTTATTTCTTATTACATTTCTATTATGCAATCGTTTTCTTTTTAAATCAATAGTTTATCAATTGTTACCGGTAACAAAATAAAAAATATTTTTTTCATTTTTATAAAACTCAATAAAACCAATGATATTGATAATGCAACCGATTGCTTGAAATTATGATTTTTTTGCGTAAAAAAGTAATATAACGTTTGTCGTAGCCATTATACTTGTAAATTTGATTTACAGAATGTGACGGACTTATTCTGGGGGAAACTAGCGCCTTTCTTATTTATACAAAAAAAGATTTGTGGCAAAAGTTTTGGCACAAATCTTTTTTTGATATAGACAGAAACAGTGTAAAAAAACATGTTCTTTTTAAATAAGCTAAAATTTAAACATTAATTTTCTTAAATTACTTTTCATTTCTTGCAGCTGAGTATTTCGATTATAATTTCTTTGATTGAAGTGATTTTTATTAAAATTATTTATCCGCACGCGTGGATTCTCGTGCCACCAACTCTGGTAAAAATCTGCGATACCCTTGCGTCTGTCCATTTTCCTCAATTTTTTTAACTAGCATTTCACCGCAAGCTTCACCCATTTTGATAATATCTTGTTTCATCGTTGTTAGTTTTGGGGAACTCACTTGATCCAAAAATACCCCATCAAACCCAATAATGCCAAAATCTTCTGGTACTTTTGCACCACAATTGATTAATCCTCTTTCAATTCCAATAGCTAAGCGATCCGAAGAGCAAATGAAACAAGTATTTTTTTCAAATGAATCCCACTGTTCTTCAATGAAGATTTCACTTTGAGTGGAACGATTGGGTAGACGAAAAATTGTAGAGGGCAATTTATTTGCTGACATAACATCTAAATAGCCTTTTTCTCGCTCTTTTGCAAAAGGTTCTGCGACGTCAATTCCGACAAAAATTATGTTTTGATATCCTACTTTTAACGCATATTTTGTCGCTGTCGCAGTTCCATAACGATTGTCGCTGTCCACAAAATCAATATCATGAGTATTTTCGCCAAATAGTATTACTGGTTTGGTTAATGTATTTATCCAATCAAAATCCTGCGTGCGTACACCGGTCAATATATAACCATCACAAGAACCATGGTCCACCCCATTACTAGTAACTAGCTGCAAAGAATAATGAGCTTTCCCTACAGCACGAGCAATTCCCATCAATAAATTCATATAATAGGGTTCTGTTGTATCTAATTCTTCTAAAATATAGAGCTTAATAATTTGAGAACGATTTGAAACTAATGCCTTTGCCGCAATATTTGGATGATAGTTCAGTTCTTGCATTGCTTGATAGACTAGTTTTTTCAATTCAGTTGTTACTTGCTCAGGATGATTTATCACCCGCGAGACAGTCATTTTTGATACATTGGCACGTTTTGCAACATCAGATAAGGTAGCCATTTTATCTCCTTTAAATGATTACTTAATAGTAAAGCATTTTTTATTTTTAATATGTATTTATCTCTAGTTTAACAAAAAAAGCTGTAACGGAGAATGCCCCGTTACAGCTTAAAATTAATTTTTCTTTTTCACTTTACCTTCCCAGCTTTGATAGCCACCTTTAAGCAGATAAAGATTGGTATAGCCGGCTTTACGTAATTTGTTGGCAGCTCGAACAGCAATCGCACGTTTTTGATCGTAAATATAAACGGGTTGATCTTTACGAATACTGCCAATTGAGTTTTTCAAAACAGAATAAGGTATATTGCGAGCTCCTAAAATATGTCCTGCGTCAAACTCATCTTTTTCACGGACATCAATTATTTGCGCTTTACGCATTCCTTCTCGAAATGTTTCTTGATCAATTGTTGTAGCAGATTTTTTTGCCATGATGCGGATATATAATTCATTAATTCCAATTCCTAATAAAATGGCAATTAAAACAATATCAATAATAATAATGGGAGACATTTTTTGCTTTCCTTCCTATTTCACAATATCCAATGCTAGTGAAGCTGCGCCAATAACGCCCGCTTCATTGCCTAATTGGGCTAATTTAATACTTGTACTTTCTGTTACTTGTGGGAAAGTAAATTCCGCAAAGTACTTTTCAACGCGGCTACGTAAAAATTCACCCGCAGCAGAAACGCCACCACCTAAGACAATTGCAGATGGATTTAAGGTATTACCTAAATTACCACATGCTAAACCTAAATAATAGCAGACTTTATCTACGACCATTAGTGCAAAAAGATCGCCTGCTTCAGCGTATTCAAAAACATCTTTAGAAGAAATATCATAACCTTCATCTAATTGTGCTTTTAATTTAGAGTCGCCTGCATATTCTTCAGCTAAGTGACGTGCTACGCGCACAACGCCAGTGGCAGAAGAAACAGTTTCTAGACAGCCTTTTTTACCACATGTACACATAAAACCGTCAGGATCAACTGTTACGTGTCCAATTTCGCCAGCACAACCTGCTACACCATGTAACAAGTGACCTTCGGCGATAATTCCACCACCAACACCTGTTCCAAGTGTAATAAAGACTACATCAGGATTATTTTCCCCTGCACCTAGCCAACGTTCTCCAAGGGCTGCGACGTTTGCATCATTATCAATTGCAAACGGAATTTTTGTTCCTGCTTCAATTTGTTCTTTGACAGGTTGTAATGTCGTCCAGTTCAAATTATAAGCACCAATTACTGTCCCTGCTTTACGATCAACACTACCAGGAGTTCCCATACCAATTCCAATAAAGTCTTCTGGTTTCATATTATATAAAGATAAATGATGATTAATTGAATCTACAATTTCTGGTACGATATGACTGCCTTCATCTAAAATGTTGGTTTCAATACTCCATTTTTGTTGGATTTCACCTTCTGCAGTTAAAATTGCAAACTTGACAGTTGTCCCTCCAAGATCAATTCCAATAATTTTTTTGTCCATGCACAATTATCCTTTCTGTCGACTTTCTTCAATACGGTGTTCGCGTTTTAATATACGCCAACAAGTCATATAAGTATCATGATCAATTAAGCGACCTTCATACAATTTTTTTAACTCAATTAACATTAATTCGATATCATAAATGCGCTTGCCAACATAAATATATATACCAAAACGCTTAAATAATTGTTGAACATCGTAAAGAGTTTCCATTTAACACACTTCCTCGCATATTATACAGGCAATCCATATTTTTTTAAACCATATAAAAGACAAATCACTAAAAGAAATCCAAAAATCACCCCAGAAATAATTCTGGTATGAATTGAAAAACGGCCATGATTTTGAGGTAATGCAACGACATTTCCTAATAAAAGCCCGCCGATGATACCACCAATATGTCCCCAAATATCAATAGAACGATCAAAGATTCCAAATAATAAACTAAGCCCCACAAAAAGAGCAAATTGTCTGACCATCCCCTGAATAGCAGGATTGTTGCGGAAATAATATCCTAATAGTAAAAATGCCCCAAAAACGCCAAAAATAGCTGTGCTACTGCCAGCAGAACGAATGCCAGCATCATTAAAAGCGAAACTAACAAAGTTACCCATTACACCACTTAATAAATACAAAATGAAAAAGCGCCAATGGCCATAAATCGCTTCTACTTGTTGTCCAATAAAATATAAAACAATCGAATTTACAGCGAAATGCGTCAAGGAAAAATGGATAAAAATCGGTGTGATAAAACGCCAGTATTGATGAAGGTAAGCGACAAAAGGCCCAAACATTACTCCTTTTGTTTCAATTTCTAAACTCGGAACAAACATTAGTAAATAAACTACAGTTTGGATAGCCAAAAAACTGTAAGTAACAATTGGTTGATTGAGCCAACGTTTCCATGTCAATTTCCATTCCTTATTCATAAAAAACCTCGTTTCTAAAATCGGTAATTATTTTCTGTACGGGTATATCAAATTCAGCTGGTTGCCAATCATCCCGCAACTGCTCATTAAAAGCTAGGCTAACCGTTTGGCCTTGAAATGTTGTTAAAAAGCGATCATAATAACCGCCTCCAAATCCAATTCGATAACCTTGGCTAGAAAAAATCAATCCTGGCACAATTAATAAATCAATTTCAGACTTTTCCACTTGCTGTTGGACCAATGGCTCTTCTACGCCAAAATCAGAAAGTAAGTATTGCGTCTTTTCGTTCACAGGATGAAAAGTTAATAAACGGTCTTGGGGTGCTTTGGGGACTACTACTTTTTTTTCTTCAATAAACGCCCTTTGAAAAATAGGTTGAGTATCTAATTCAATTCCCGTAGCACGAATAACACCAACACAACTTGCTTCACGCCATATTTTACTAGAAAATAATAGGCGTAAAATAATAGCTTCTTTATTTTGTTTTTTTTGTTTATCGGCGGCCAGTTCTTGCAAAATTGCAATTCCTTCTTTGCGCAATGCTTTTTTATCCAAACGAATCGCTCCTTTATTTGGAAATCTTTTACATGAAGACTAAATCAGTAGCTAAATTGTTCTGATCCACAGCAAAGACTCTTACTTGCATGGTATCGAAAAAGCCACAAAATAGCAAACCTTGCTTTAAGAGGATCTTTTTGCGTTTATTTTAACCAAATAGACAAGAAGAAAGTTAATAATACTTACCTCTTGTCTATTTGGTTAAAAGCTAATTTGTCCTATATTATTGCATTTTGGGTTTTTGAACTAAAAGAGCTAAGAAATAAGGTGCACCACAAATTGCGACCATCACACCAGCAGGCAACTCCCCACTTTCTAAAAGTAGTCGTCCTAATGTGTCAGCAGCTAAAACAATACAGGCCCCAATTAATAAAGTTAACGGAAAACGTTGCGTCGCGCGATCTTTTAAAAGTCTTTTAGTAAGATGAGGTGCTAGCAGACCAACAAACGCTAAATTGCCACAAAATGCGACACAACTAGCGGCTATCGCTGCGCCTAAAAATAGAAAACGTAGTCGTATTTTACGAACTTTTACCCCAATACTTAGTGCTTGTTCATCATTTAGTTGCAACAAATCCAAATAAGGCAGCTGCACCAATGTAATGGTAATTAAAATAAACAGCCAAAAAAATAAAATGAAAACATAACTCCAGTTTGCTCCCCATAAAGAACCAGCAAGCCAATTGGTTACAAAACGGTAGCGATCTGGGGCAACTTTGATCGTACCCAACAACGTTAAAGCACCAAAGCCAGCGTTTACCGCCACACCTGCTAATAGTAACTTATCGACTGCGATAAAGGGCCCTTTTTGATTGGCGATGGCATAAACCAAAAAAACAGCAACTAGCCCGCCACTTAAAGCTAATAAAGGTAATAAAAAACCATTCCCTTGTGCAAAAAAGCCTAAATAAATGAGAACAAAAAAACCAGCACCACTGTTAATTCCTAAGATAGAAGCATCCGCTAAATCATTACGTGTGACACCTTGCAATAAAAAACCAGCGGCTCCTAAACCGGCCCCGCCTAATAGCGCTAAAACGGTTCGCGGTAACCTTAATTCAACAACAGTGAACTGAAGAGCCTGACTAGCCGTACCTGTCAGCAGGTTATAAATAGCCGTTATACTTATTCTGTTTTTTCCCCATAAAATACTAGCCAGAAATAAAAGAAGCAATAAAACTGTCAGACTAGTATAAACATATTTTTTCTTCATGACTAGCTCCTCCAAATCCTAAACAACAAGAAAGGAACCCCAACGATTGTAATCAAAAGGCCTAATGGTGTTTCAAATGGTGGGTTTAGTAATCGGGCTAATAAATCTGCTAAGACTACAAAAAAGCCACCACCAACAAGAACTAAAGGTAATAATTTACGATAATTATCACCCGTAAAATGACGCAAAACATGAGGCACCATCAAACCAATAAAACTAATTGGTCCCACTAATGCCACCGCAATTCCCGCCAAGAAAACTACCAGTATTAAGGTTACAAATCGAATCCGTTCAGGCTTTTTCCCTAACGCCATCGCATTATCGTCACCTAAAATTAACAAATTGATGCCGCCAGCTAAAAACAGCAATCCCCCAACAGCAATCAAATACAGCCACCAAACTTGTTGCAACTGCTGCCAAGTTATATTAGCAACCCCGCCAACAAACCAAAAAGCTATATCTTGTTGTAAATCAAATACTAGCCCCAGTGCTTGACTGATTGCAGTAAAAAGACTACTAATCGCCACACCAGCTAAAATAAGACGTGTTGGTGTTAGAGAAGCAACAGAACGTCTACTAACTAAAAAAATCAAAAAAGCAGCTAAGAAAGCGCCACCAAATGAAAACCAAATTGTTGCAGTAATAGATGCTTTGGGAAAAAAAATAAAAACAAGTGCTAATCCCAGTGAAGCGCCGCTATTAATCCCTAATAAGCCTGCATCTGCCAAAGGATTGCGTGTTACCCCTTGCATCACGGCTCCACTTAACGCAAAGGCGCTACCGACTAAAAAAGCACCAATAATGCGAGGTAACCGTAAATTTATAATAATTTGCTGGGATTGATTTTGACTGTCAAAGTGAAAAAATGCATTACTAATTTCTGTTAGGGAAATATCTGCTGCCCCATTTGTTAATGAAAAGAACAAAATCAAAAAGGCTAGAAAAATTAACAAGCTCCATACTATAATAAGTCGTCTAGTCTTCATCATCTGTCACCTGTAATTCATAATTCATTAAAAGTGGCTTTTCAGTTTTAATATCCACGGTTAATTCTGCTTGAATAGAAAATAAGCGTGCTAAATTTTCAGTGGTCATTACCTTTTGCGGCGTACCACTAGCAATAATTTTCCCCTGTTTTAAACCAATTAAAATATCTGAAAAACGGGAAGCCAAATTTAAATCATGAATAGACATGACAATTGTTTTTTGATATTTTTGATTGATTTTTTGCAAAAGTTGTAAAATTTCTAATTGATGCGCTGGATCTAAAAAAGTTGTTGGTTCATCTAAAATTAAAATATCTGTATCTTGTGCTAATGCCATCGCCAACCAAACCCGTTGTCGTTGTCCTCCTGAAAGAGCTTGTAGAGAACGATCCGCTAGTTTAGTCAAACTAGTCGCCGCTAGCGCCCAGTCAATCGCTTCTTGATCTTTTTGATCCAACTGTCGCAATCCTTTTTGATATGGAAAGCGTCCATAAGAAACCAACTCTTTAACGGTCAATTCTAGATTTTGTTCTGTATTTTGGGCCAATAGCGCAATTTGTTGGGCCACTTCTTTAGTTGGGATTGTTTCAATACTAACCCCATTTAAATTTACTACTCCTTTTTGTGGCTGCATAATCCGTGCCAACGTTTTTAACAATGTCGATTTACCGCTGCCATTTGGGCCGATTAAGCCAATTATTTTTCCCACCGGCAACTCTAAAGATAAGCCCTCAATAATAATCTGCTTTTGATAACCCACCGTTATTTCTTTTGCTTCCAAGGTAGTCATTGCACTTCTCTACTTTCATTGATAATGATTATCAATTATCGCTTTAATTTGTAGATTCGTCAATAGTAGCAAAATTGATTTCAGTTCATTGCCTTTTAAAAATATAATTGACAAAAAAATGAACTATGCTAGTATTTTTAAATGATAATGATTCTCAATTAATTAGACACCAGTTTTATTCTACATGAAAGAAAGGACGCCGTTATGAAAAAGTATCAAAAAATTACAACTAGCTTATTGTTAGTAACCAGTCTCTTTTTGTTTGCCGCTTGCGGGACAAATAAAGATACTTCTACTAAAGAAGAAACCCGTACCCTTACTGATCAACTCGATCATAAAGTTAAAGTTCCCAATCACCCCAAGAAAATTATTGGAAGTTATTTAGAAGACTACTTGGTCGCTTTAGGTGAAAAGCCTGTGGCCCAATGGACAGTGGGTGGCGGTACACATCAAGATTACCTAGATAAAGATTTAAAAGATGTTCCCCTCATTAATTACGACTTACCTTATGAAGAAGTATTGTCTTATGAGCCTGATTTATTATTAATTGAATCAAACGGTCTTGTTGAAGGCGCAAAATATGACAAATACGCTAAAATTGCCCCAACCTACGTGGTAAAAAACGGCGAAAATGTGACGTGGCAAGATAAATTAACTGATATTGCTAACGTCTTAAACAAACAAAAAGAAGGCAAAAAAGTACTTCAAGATTATGAGGCACTCGTAAAAGAAACGAAAAATGCTTATGCAGATAAAATAAAAAATAAATCTGTAGCAGTATTGTGGGTTACCAATAACTCAGCCTTTATGGTAGCAGATAATCGCTCTAGTGGTGATTTATTGTATCAGCAATTAGGTTTTGAAGTACCGACTTTAACCAAAGAGATTAGTGAAAAAGCAACTTCTGACTGGTCTGCTGTTTCACTAGAAAAATTAGCTCAAATTGATTGTGATTATTTAATTTTGGTTAATAGCGATAAAGGTGCGGCAATGTTTAAAGACCCCCTTTGGCAAAACATTCCAGCAGTAAAAAATGGGAATCTCTGGGAATTTGGTCCCGAAAAAAGTTGGCTATACAATGGGCCCATCGCTTACCGCGAAATGATTGAAGATGTAAAATCATATTTGAAATAAACGCAAAAGATAACGGACACTTGCTTTAATAAGCAGGTGTCCTATTTATTAACTTGCTTTTACTCCCACTATAAAATAGCTCAAATTTAAGGGATAAACACTTTTAAATTTAGCCACGCTACCAATTATAGTTAAATCAAATGCCATTGATTGCCTTAGTAGCTACCCATAACAAAAAATACCATAAAAAATTTTAGTACATTTCTTAACAGTACTTTCATGAATGCGTGTATGTCACACTCCTGTTATACTTATTTTAAGCTAACATTTTTGTTCGTTTAATAGTAATTAATACGTTTGCCCGCAAAATAACGCTATACTAAAGAAAAATTCATCAAAATGGGGTGTGCTTTTTGAAACTTTATGAAAATTTTATCGCCAATTTAAAGCTAAGGCGTTACGTAGTACTTTTAAGCATTGTGTTTTTATTGTACTTGGCACGTAGTTTGATGACTCCTATCTTACTGACGTTTATTTTTACTTATTTAGCAGTTCATTTTGTCCATCTCGTTCAACGATTTGTAAAGCTAAGACCTTTTATTATAGTTCTTATTCTTTACGGTGGCTTATTACTACTCTTATACATCGCAATGACCAAGTACATTCCGATTTTATTCCATCAAACGTGGAATTTAGTCGAAACAGTCATTGATTTTTATGATAATCAACCAACAAGCTCTAACCAAGTCATTAATTGGATATTAAAATACGTCCAACGCAGCGAATTTCTCGACCAACTAAAAGGTGGTGCAAGTTTTATTATCGGCTACCTCCACGATTTTGGTAATTTAGCAGTTTCGCTTGCATTATCTTTTTTACTTAGCTTCTTTTTTACTGTTGAATTGAAAAAAGTCAAAGACTTCTCCAAATTATTTTTAACGAGTGATTTTGGTTGGTATTTCCAAGACGTATTTTATTTTGCTCAAAAATTTATTAATACTTTTGGCGTTGTTTTAGAAGCTCAATTTTTCATCGCCATTGTCAATACAGTCATCACCCTCATCTGCTTAGCGATTATGAATTTTCATCAACTGCCAAGTTTAGGTTTAATGGTATTTTTATTTAGTCTTATTCCTGTTGCCGGTGCAATTATTTCCAGTATCCCATTATCATTTATTGCCTATTCGCAAGGTGGAATGTGGGATTTACTTTTCATTTTAATTATGATTCTTGGCATTCATATTTTGGAAGCATACGTTTTAAATCCTAAATTTATGTCAAGCCGCACAGAATTACCGATCTTCTATACTTTTGTCATTCTACTTCTCTCAGAACGATTATTTGGCATTTGGGGGCTTATTGTGGGTATTCCTATTTTTACTTTTTTCTTAGATGTAATGAAAGTAAAAAAAATCCCCCATTCAAAAGAAGAGGCAGACCCTTTTTAAATATTCTAAATAAAAAAACTGACACAAAAGCTATTAACGCGCTAAAACTTACTTTTAAATTACACATAAACTTTTCAGATTAGTTTTTATAGCTAAACAAAAAAATTATTTCTAATTAACCAGTCACCTGCGAAATCAGGTGGCTTTTTTGTACCTTCAAAAGAAAAGGATGTTTACTACGACTGAAAAGTTTTTAAGTATCGCAAAGATCTTTTTTATCCCAAAAGACGCTTTTCGCCATAAAGAAACGCGCGGTTTTCTTATCCACATTCTTTACGTAGGGAACTAAATAACAAAAAATCGACAGTAGATAAGCTAATTAACCATCTAAATTTCTAACAAATCTACTTCAAAATCTACTTCAAAAAAAGAAAAACCCTCTAAAACACTGGTCTTAAAGGGTTTTTCAAAAGATTATTTAGTTTCGCGGTGTAAAGTAACTTTTCTTTCGCGTGGGCAATATTTGTTTTTTTCCAAGCGGTCAGGGTTGTTACGTTTGTTTTTGCTTGTTAAATAGTTACGTTCTTTACAAGAAGTGCACTCTAATGTGATGTTTACGCGCATGTTTTTCCCTCCCATATCCTCATTGATACTCTAAGATTTCTCTCAGACTTTAGTATGATAGCATGTTTTTTCTTTGAATGCTAGTCTTTTCAGCGAATTTTGTTAAGTAGTTTTACTTGACGATAAATAACCGTAGTAATTTACTAATATTATTCATTTAGACTTTCATCATGACTAAACTTGAAAGGAATCTTTACACAAAAAACCTCACAAAAATTATTGTGAGGTTTAAGATTAATTTTATTCGAAATGTTCTCCATAAACATCTTCAACTGTTTGTTCTGGATTGATGACGATGTATAGGCTCTTGGTTTCTTCACTAACTTTAGTTGTTTGGTAAACATTATCCAAACCTTCACTATCTTTGTCTTTGTATGGGAAATACACCATATCTGGTTTACCTGTTTTAAACAAGATTTCCATCCGTTCAATATCTTGATATTTCAAAGCACGGGCAAACATCCCTGATTCTAAACCACCTAAGTTAATATCGTGGGTAGCGACATGATCACCTTCTGGATAAATTTCGATTTTAAAACCTGCACATGGGTGAATTTCTACAAATTCACTTCCGTTGATACGACCATAGCTTGTAGTAATTTGTTTAATCCACAAATCACCAATAAAGCGACGATTAATCGTCCAAGTTTCTCCATTACGGAAATAAAATTTCAATGCTGTCATTTCTCTAGCCATCTAATTTCCTCCTTCTATCGTCAACAAATCATTTCAAATTTTGAAACAATGATTGCGATATAACAATTTTTTCAATCCATTAATAAGTTTAGCACAATTTTACCACGTAAGTTAAGAAAATGCTTACAGTTAATGTCATTATCTCAAAAAAAACCGTAATTTAATTCCACTCGATTAGAAGTCTTTTGTTAACTACTTCCTTTTTGTCAGATTCATAATGAACAAATGCTGTTTTTTTTATTTTGCATTAATGCCCAAGTCCGACAGTTATTATAGTTTTCACTTTGACTCTTTTTAAATTTAAATGCCCACTTTAAATGCTAGTTGCAGTAATTATTTTCTAGCTGTTCATGTTAAATAATGATAACGTTTATCAAATATTTTCAAGTAATCAAAAGTTTACGGGTAATTTTAAATCTAGCATCCTGCTATCATCCATGGTGACTGAAATGGATTTACTTGTCGTGATATCAATCTTGTTTAACATCTGCCAAAAGTGTCTCAGCTTTAGCTAGTAACGTTGTAGCATCGTTGGCTAAACTACCTGTCACTACTAGATACTCCAATTGACTTAAAACTTCTTTTAGCCATTTGCCGGGCTTTAACTTAAATTTTTGTAATAAATCATTGCCATTAATCGCAAGTTCACGCAAATGTTTAATAGGTAATGCTGCATAAATATCTTTTACTTTAGTTTCTGCGGGCACTAGATTATAAAAAGGGGTCAATGCTTCTACTGCTAAGCTATTCTCTAACCCTAGCTGATAGATTTCCCAAGATTTTAACGGCTGCTCTTGGCGTACTTTTAATCCCCAGTGAAGTGCTTGTACTTCCTGAATTAAATCATTGGAAGCCTTCCATTTTTTTAAAAAAGGCCGAATTAAATTTTGCCCAATGCCCATTTGCTCAAATAAAACTGTCCACCCTTGCGCCGCAGTAGCAAAAGAAATTGGTTTTAAATCTGCAAAGCGTAGTAATGCTTCCCCATAATACCGGAACCCAGGACAATACAAATAACATTCCGTTTCAACTAAAAACCGAATGGCCTGATTACGAAATTTACCTAACAAAAGCTTGCTAAATTCCACATAAATTCGTTCAACTGAAATTTTTTCTAATAGAGCGTGATTTTCATTGATGGCATCAAACGTCTCGATTTCAAAAGCAAAGCCTAATTGACTGACAAAACGTAGCCCCCGCATCATACGCAATGCGTCTTCATGAAAACGTTCATGGGGATTGCCAACAGCTCGTAAAACATGCTCTTGTAAATCCATTAGACCATCGAATAAGTCGATTATTTCTCCATCATCTTTTAATGCAAAGGCATTAATCGTAAAATCGCGTCGTTTCAAGTCTTCTGTTAAGGAACGGACAAACTCCACTTGATCAGGCCGTCTAAAATCTTGGTAAGTCGATTCGGTCCGAAAAGTTGTCACTTCATATTGATCATCTTGGTGTAAGACTAAGACTGTCCCATGTTCAATCCCAATATCAATTGTCCGAGGGAAAATAGCTTTAATTTCTGCTGGAAAAGCACTTGTAGCGATATCTACATCGTGTATCTTGTGACCAAGTAAAATATCACGGACACTTCCACCGACAAAATATGCCTCAAAGCCCGCTTGTTCAATTTGGGCCATCACCGGTAAAGCTAGTTGAAATTCTTTGGGTAAATTAGCTAATTTCATTTTTATCCTCCGGCGCGCGTTTACCATCTTTTCGCTCAAAGCGGTATGAATCGCGTTGATTAAACTTTGCCATGTTTTGGTCGAAAACTTCTGTTAAATCAATATCTAGAGAATTCGCCATTAATAACAAAACAAAAAGTACATCTCCTAATTCTTCGGCGACTGTATTTGGTGCTTCATCTGCTTTCTTTTGCTTTTCTCCATAATAATGGTTTACTTCTCTAGCTAATTCGCCTACTTCTTCTGTCATACGCGCCATTTGAGCTAGCGGAGAAAAATAGCCGACTTTAAATTGAGCAATATACGCATCAACTTCTTGTTGCATTTGTTGTAATGTTTTTTCTGTCATGTGATCACTCCTACCATTATCTTATCAAAATAAAGAATCAATTCAAACTACCCACTAATTGTCTATCTGCATTTTTCGTGCTACATTTGATTATATCTACAACAATCGTTATTCTATTTTGTTTTTTAATAAATAAAAAGAAGGTGAAACTATGAACGTAAATAAGTATACACTGTTATTACGTGATTTGGTTTTAATTTTAATTGGTACTTGCATTTACGCATTTGGTTTAATTTACGTTAATATTCCTAATAGCCTCGCTGAAGGGGGCGTGACTGGGATTACGTTAATTTTAAGAGGGCTATTTGGGATTAATCCGGCCTATAGCACTTTTATTTTAAATATTCCAATTATCATTTTAGGTGGTCAAATTCTAGGTAAACGGTCTTTTTACTATACCATTTTTGGGACGACGAGTTTATCTATCTGGTTATTTATTTGGCAAAAAGTCCCACTGGCGATTAATTTAGAACACGATTTATTGATTTCTGCTTTATTAGCGGGGATTGTAGCAGGTTTTGGCAGTGGCATTGTTTATCGTGTTGGCGGAACCACCGGCGGCAGTGACGTTATCGCCCGTATTTTAGAAAAAAAACAAGGAATCTCAGTGGGACGTTCATTATTTTGTTTTGACATTTTAATTTTATTGGCTTCTTTAACCTATATTGACTTAAAAAAAATGATGTACACGCTAATTTTTTCTTATGTTTTTGCCAATATTGTTGATGCAATTTTGGATGGTGGGTATTCTGCTAAAGGAATTTTAGTGATTTCAAATGAGACTAAAAAAATGGCACCAGTTTTAATGGCGGTGACTGGTCGGGGTACGAGCTTTTTAAAAGGCGAAGGGGCTTACTCAGGCACAGATAAAAATATTTTATATATGGTTGTGACTTCCCGTGAAGTTATGGAAGTAAAGCGAATTATCGCAGAATATGATCCACAAGCTTTTATTTCTGTCATTAACGTACATGAAGTGACCGGTGAAGGCTTTACTTACAAACGACCAAAGAAAAATTTCTTAAAAAACTTGAAAAATTCTCCGTCTTCACAAAAATAAACTAAAAAGTAAACGACGCTTAAATGATAGTCTCAAAAACTAATTTAGACTATCATTTTAGCGTCGTTTGCTGGACCTATTCAGCTGTTTTTTGTCCCTTGTGCTGTAATTTTTTATTAACAGCTTCAGATAAACGCAGGAAAGCTTCTTCATCGCCCATTTCTAAAGCCTGATCAATTTCTTCGTATAATTGCTTAATTTGAGCCCTTTGCTGTTCTGTTACTAGAAATTGATTGATACTTTCCAATACATCTGCATCAATATTTTCATTCCATTTCATAAACGGATTATCTTCTAATATCGCTAAATAACTTGAACTATCCCAAGTATTTTCAAAAAGACACTCAATGTAGAGCGGTTCTTTCCAATTCAAGCGAATTTCATGAAAAATTTGATCGCTATCTTCAAAAGTTTTACCTTGTAAAAATAATTTGAGTGGCACTCCTTGTACAGTTAAATCGCGAATTTGTAAACCGCGATTGGTGGCATCTGCATTTTCAACAAAGTGAACATTGTTTAAAATTGCTTCGTGATTAGCCAAATAATTTAAAATCCAGCAAACCTCTCGGCGACTAAAAGAAGCATGGGTAACAAACCAGTTGAGAAAATTTTTCTTTTCTTTGACGTCGATAATCATCGTCCTCACCTTCTTTTCTTTAAGATAAAGCCTCCACAATCGATTGCACTTCTAAGTCTCCTGGTTCATGGGCTAAGTAGTGTTCCAATAATTCTTTTGCTGCTTGAATTTTTCCTTCTTCTCGTAAGAAAATACCATATTCTTTCATAAATTCCGGTTCATGATGCAATTCAAGATTAGCTTTTTCAAAATGAACGGCAGCTTCGGTAAATTCTTCCAATTGATTATAAGCATGCGCTAAGTTCCATTGGGCATAGGCGTCATCTGAATTATCCATTTCATTAATTGTAGCGATTACCTCTTCATATTCTTCTTGTTTTAAGTATAAATTACTTAGCATAAAGAGTGTTTGATCTAATTTATCTCCGGTTTCTAAAGCTTTTTGTAAATATTCTTCAGCTTTTTTATCATCGTGAAGACGATAAACATTTTCAGAAGCAAATTGATAAAAATCGACATTGAAAGGATTTTCTTTAATTCCAGCCTCAATCACTTCTTGAGCCTCTTCTAATTGTTCTTCATCTTGTAAAGCTTCAGCTAAATACAAGTAAAGTGACTGATATTGCGGATTTAAATTCCGTAATTGTTCTAAAAACTGAATAACTTGTTCATTTTCTTTTAATTGACGGTAAACAAAAGCGATTTGGAAAAGTCGGTCATCGGTGACTTCTGTTTCTAAAGCGCGACGTAAATGAATTATTGCCTCTTCAAATTGCCCTTCCATACTTAGTGCTGTTCCAAGCCGTTCTTCTAACAAAATATCTGCCATCTCAGTAATGCCTGAATTTAATAATATTTGATAAATCGTAGCTGCTTCACCAAAGCGTTCTGTATTAAAAAACAATTCTGCTAATGCAAATTGAATTAATGGTTCATCTGGTAGAATTTTGGCAGCTTCGGTTAATTTTGCTTCACTTACCTCAGGGATACCAATCATTTGATAAAGGTCAGCTGACAACAATAACGCTTGAACATAATAATCACTATCTTTTGGTACCTTTTCAATAAAGTTTAACGCTTGGTCACTGTTATCATTTTCAATTGCAACTTCAGCCAATCCCAAATAGAGTTCTTCATTATTGGGATACTTTTCTAATAAATGTAAAAAAGTTTGTTCTGCTTCTTCTAAAAACCCAATTTGTACCAAATACTGTGCTAATTCGTGCAATTCACTGTCTTCATCATGAATTAAAGCTTGATTAAATGCCAAATTGGCACTCACTAAATCTTCGTTTTCTAATGCTTGTAACATTTGTTCGCTATAAGAAGTTTCCATTAACTTTCACTAATCTCCTTTAATATATCTTGATATTTTGTCATTGCTTGTTGTAACGTTTGGACAGTTATTTCCTGATTATAGCCTGTTTTACCTATTTCTTCTAATACCGTTATCGCTTCTTGTTTTTGCGCTTGAGCCAAAACTTGTAGTTGGTAGTCAGCTAAAGAAATTTGTTCGGGTAAAAAAATAGGATAACCCAAGTGATTAAACCAGATTAAAAAGTTTTTCAAATTAAAATGAAGTTCATGGATTGCATCACTCCAAAACAAATGAAAAATAATGCCAAAAAGACGCTTCATGTTAGAAGACAATAAATGTCCATTTTCAGTCTGATAAAAAGCCGATTCAAATAACTGGCCAAACGTCTCAATTTCAGTTGAACGAGCATAATAATCAATTAGCTCTGTGATTAAAGCAGAAAAAGAGCGACGGTAGACTTTCTGTTGCGTAGAAAAATTTACATATAAGTTTTGTAAAAATTGATAATCACAAATAAGACCTGCACGAATGAAAACAAGTAAGTCCACTAATTTTCCATCTCGTTGTGCTTCTGTCAATGTTTGATCAAAATAGATTGCTTGTGGCAAATTGCTAACTTGCAATAAGACTTGATTATTTTGTTTCATAATCGCTTGTTCCACTAAAAGTGCTTTGGCTAATGAGCGTACCGAAACTGGCAGACACCAATACTGACTTTTTAAAACAGTTGTCTGAGCTACAAAACCCGTCAACTGCATCACGCCTTCATTTCCATAAGCACAAAATAAATAGTGGCGATTTTTAGGAAAACGTTCTAAGAATTGAAGTAAACTCATCAACTCTTCAACGTTATTACAATAAGTCTGGTTGCGACAGACATACCAATCAATCTCATCAATCCCTTTAAAAAGTTGATTTATCTTTTCAAAAGAACGATCATAATATTTTTGATTTGTGATGATTATGACGTGCTGGATAGAATTGCTTTTAAAATGAATACTTTTATTTAATGTTTCACCATAAAAAATTGCAGTGGTAAAGTGGTTCTTCTGATAGCTTTTTTTCATAAGCTCCTCCTATTACAAGTTTATCATTAAAAGCTAGAGAACCAAAAGATTTCGCCGTTTTTTCACTGTCAAAAAAAGAAAAAAAACTTCCCAAATTTAATGAGAAGTTTAAAAAAACATTATTAATTACCAGCTCGCTTTTTTCACGCCGGGAATTTTACCTTCATGGGCTAATTCTCTAAATTTAACCCGTGACATTCCAAATTTACGCATATAACCTCTTGGACGTCCATCGATGCGATCCCGATTTTTCAATCGATTGGGATTGGAATCTTTGGGTAACTTTGCTAACGCTTCGTAATCGTGATTTTGTTTTAATTCATAACGGATGTTCGAATAGCGAGCAATCATCGCTTCTTGTTTTTTTGCTTTTGCAATTTTAGATTTTTTTGCCATTTAAACTGTCCTTTCTTTTTACGCTAACAGACAATTTCTTGAGCTTATTTATTTTATAAAACGTAATTCTTACGCTTTATAAATATAACATATTTATCTTTTCACTGCAAATAAGACAACTTCAGTACCAAATTATATCATCTTTTAACGCTAGCAACTTAAAAAGAAGCTGTGACAAAAACAGTTTCCATCTTTAATAAGAGGAAATTTGAAAAGTTATTTTCTTTAAATTTTGTCTTATTTCTTGAAGCTGACTGTTTCTGTCACCACCGCTAAACCAGCAAAGAATAAAGAGCAGGCTCTTTTTGTAGGTCAATATATGTTGGATCAAATTCAGCTAATCGGGTTAACAGCGCAGCTAAGTCGCTAGTTTGTTTAAGCAAAATACCCAATACTACTGGACCAGTACCTCGATTTATTTTTTTGGTATACTCAAAACGCGTTATATCATCATTGGGACCTAAAACTTCACTGACAAATTCTTTTAGTGCACCTGGCCGCTGGGGAAAATTCACTACAAAATAATGTTGTAATCCTTCATACACCAACGACCGTTCTTCAATTTCTGCCATGCGACTGATATCGTTATTTCCACCACTAATTACACAGATAACAATTTTACCTTTAATTTCCTTTTTTAAAACTTCTAAAGCGGCTACACTGAGGGCACCAGCTGGTTCTGCCACGATGGCTTGTTTTGTATATAATTCTAAAATTGTCGAGCAAACCGCTCCTTCATCTACTGTTACTAAATAATCCAAATAATTTTTAGTCTGAAAATACGTGAGTGAACCAACTTCTTTAACGGCTGCACCGTCGACGAATTTATCAATTTGCTTTAAAGCTATGGGACCATTATTGTCAAAGGCAGCCTGCATTGACGGTGCGCCTTTTGGTTCAACGCCGATAATTTTCGTAGATGGACTAGTATTTTTTACATACGCTGCCACACCGCTAATTAGCCCACCTCCACCAATTGCAGCTAAAATATAATCTGGTTTAAAACCTTCTTTTTTAGCATCGCGCATCATCTCCAGTGCTAATGTTCCCTGACCGGCAATAATATTATGATCATTAAAAGGTGCGATAAAGGCCATCTTTTGTTTTCGTGCAAATTCTTTTGCCGCTTTAGCCGAAGCATCAAAAGTATCGCCAATTAATTGAATTGAAACTTTTTTACCGCCAAAAAATTCAACTTGTGCAATTTTTTGTTGTGGCGTTGTGGTGGGCATAAAAATGACCGCTGGAATATTCATTTCACAACTAGTATAAGCTACACCTTGGGCATGATTACCAGCACTGGCACAAACCACACCGTTTACTAGTTGTTCTGCGGACAATTGTTTAATCGCATAATAAGCGCCTCGTAACTTAAATGAGCGCACTTTTTGTAGATCTTCTCGCTTTAATAAAATAGTTGCCCCATATTTTTCCGATAAGTAGCGATCATATTGTAAAGGTGTGTGCGTCACTGCTTTTTTTAATACTTGGTAGGCGTCTTTCACTTCAACATCTGTAATCAAGTCCAAGGTTTCCACCTCCTAATACTAATCTTTTTTTGTCACAAAAGGCATCATTTTACGTAATTGTGTACCGACTTCTTCAATTTGATGTTCTGCATTTTCTACTCGCATTTTCTTAAATTCAGGGAAACCGGCTTGATTATCAGCAATAAATCCTTGGGCAAATTTGCCATTTTGAATATCCGTTAAAACTGCTTTCATATGTTTTTTGGTTTCAGCTGTAATTACCCTTGGACCAGAAACATAATCACCGTATTCGGCAGTATTTGAAATAGAATGACGCATCTTCCTAAAGCCACCTTCATAAATCAAATCAATGATTAATTTCATTTCGTGACAAACTTCAAAATACGCTAATTCAGGCTGATAGCCCGCTTCTACAAGTGTTTCAAAGCCTGCTTCAATCAGCGAAGTTAAACCACCACATAAAACAGCTTGTTCACCAAATAAATCTGTTTCGGTTTCTTCTTTAAAAGTTGTCTCTAAAACACCCACCCGGGTTGCGCCGATTCCTTTGGCATAAGATAAGGCAATTTCTTGGGCGTAGCCAGTAGCATCTTGATAGATAGCAAATAACGCAGGTACCGCAAATCCTTCTGTAAAGGTGCGCCGAACTAAATGGCCTGGTCCTTTGGGTGCTACTAAAAAGACATCAACATCTTTAGGCGGTGTGATAACATCAAAGTGAATGTTAAAGCCATGAGCAAAAGCTAACGCATTACCCGCGTAAAGATTAGGGGCAATTTCTTTTTCATATAGGTTACCTTGAATTTCATCAGGAGCTAAGATCATGACAACATCACTTTCTTTAATGGCATCTTTGACAGCTTTGACTGTAAAACCATCCTCACGAGCTGCTTGAGCAGATTTACCTTCACGAATGCCGATTATAACGTTATGACCGGTATCGCGTAAGTTTTGCGCATGGGCATGACCTTGTGAGCCATAACCGACAATTGTGATGGTTTTTCCTTGTAATGCATCTTGTGAGACGCTATTTTCGTAATAAACTTTTACCATATTCATGACCTCCATATATTTGAAATTCTATTAACAGCAATTCCTTGCGATTAACCTCTAGTAAAACCGGTGATGCCGGTACGTGCCATTTCTTTAATGCCATATGGACGTAAAATATCAATACAAGCATCAACTTTTTCTGAAGAACCTGCAATTTGAACTGCGATAGTTTTTAAACCAACGTCCACAATATCAGCTCGAAATGGTTCAATCATCGTTTTAATTTCGGTACGAGTAAAAGCTGGAGCATTCACTTTCACTAGTGCCAATTCTCTTTCTAAATGGGGCTCAGCGGTAATATCAGAAACTTTTACGACTGCAATTTGTTTGTTTAATTGTTTTGTCACCTGCTCAACTTCCGCTAAGTCATTTACACTAATAACAAAAGTCATTCGCGAAATTTCCTGATCTTCAGTTTGTCCAACTGAAATACTTTCAATATTCACTTGGCGCCGATATAAAACGCTACTGATACGACTTAATACTCCTACTTGATTGTAGACTAAGGCGGTGATCATCCGTTTCATTTTAATCCACCCCCATCATTTGATCGTTAGCTTTACCTGGCGGAATCATTGGTAAAACATGTTCTGTAGCAGAAACAACCACTTCAATGAGGCCTGGTCCAGGTTTGTTAAAAGCAGTAGTAAAATCGGCTTCCATCGTCTTAGGATCATCAACTCGATCGGCTTCAATTCCATAAGCTTTTGCTAACATGACAAAATCTGGTGAGTTTTTAAAAACAGACTGAGACCGGCGATTGTCAAAGAAAACTTCTTGCCACTGACGCACCATTCCTAAAGAACTGTTATTAAGTAAAATGAATTTAATTGCTAATTGGTGTTCATTTAAAATCGCAAATTCTTGATTCGTCATTTGAAAGCCACCATCTCCAACAAAAACGACAACTTGTTTAGTCGGATTACCCAATTTAGCCCCAATCCCAGCAGGAATACCATATCCCATCGTTCCTAAACCACCACTAGTAATTAATTGCTTTGCAAATTTAAAAGGATAATATTGGGCCACCCACATTTGATGTTGTCCAACATCAGTTGCCACAATCGCATTACCTTTAGTCAATTTGCCCACAAGTTCAATCACTTTTTGTGGTTTAATCTCTGAATTATCACAGCGGTCATACTTAAAAGGCTGCTCTTTTCTGCGCTTTTGACAAAGATTTTGCCATTCACGAGTATCTGGGAGGGCACATTCACGATCTAACAGCGCCAAAAGTGTTTTTTTCACATCGGCAACAATTGGAATTGTAGTCGGAATCACTTTGCCAATTTCTGCTGGATCAATATCCACATGAACCACCGTCGCTTTTTTGGCAAAATCTTTTGAGGAAGTAGCAAGTCGATCCGAAAAGCGACAACCAAGATTAATGAGTAAATCACACTCAACTAACGCCATATTCGCTGCATAAGAGCCATGCATTCCCGCCATACCTAAGAACAAATCATGATTAGAAGAAACAACACCCAATCCCAACAAACTTGCAATAATAGGAATTTGATATTTCTCTGCAAGGTAGGTAAGTTCTTTTGAAGCTTCTGCGGCTACTACACCGCCGCCGGCTAATATCACGGGACGTTTTGCTGTCGCTAAGTTTTCCACTAAACGCCGAATTTGAAGTGGTGAAGGTTCAGTATTGGGATGATAACTCTCCAAATCAACCGGACAATCAGCTTGTCCTATCGTTTGACAAACCGTCATATCTTTAGGCAAGTCGATTACAACTGGCCCTTTTCTGCCAGTAGTTGCAATGTGAAACGCTTCACTTATAATTCTTGGTAGATCGTTAATATTACGAACTTGATAATTATTTTTTGTAATCGGCAGTGTGATACCTAAAATATCAGCTTCTTGAAAAGCATCTTTGCCGATTCCTTCTGTGACTACTTGACCTGTAATCACCACTAACGGCACAGAATCACTCATAGCATCTGCAATACCAGTCACGACATTAGTCGCTCCAGGCCCACTTGTTACAATCACAACTCCTGGTTTGCCTGTCGATTTAGCGTATCCTTGGGCTGCATGCACTGCTCCTTGTTCGTGGCGAGTTAAAATATTGGGAATGTTATTTTGATAAAGGGCATCATATAATGGCAAGACAGCACCGCCAGGATAACCAAAAATAATTTCAACGTTTTGTTTAACTAAACTCTCTAATAACAGCTTTGCTCCGGAAATTTTGTCTGAAACGATTGCATTTTTTTGTGTACTTGCCATAGATCTCACTCCATTTCTTCTGGTAATTTCATAATGCCACCTGTATGGGCTGAAGTAACCAAAGCCGAATAACGAGCTAACCAACCTTTTTGAACTTTCCGTTTAAAAGGTGACAACTTATCCCGGCGAGAAGCCATTTCTTCTTCTGAGAGGGCGACGTCAATTTTGCGGTTAACTAAATCGATGGTAATTTTATCCCCATCATTGACTAAAGCCAGTGGACCACCGCTTGCTGCTTCAGGAGATATGTGACCAACTGCAATTCCCCTGGTGGCGCCTGAAAATCGGCCGTCAGTAATCAATGCGACATCTTTGCCTAAACCTCGTCCGACAATACTAGACGTTGGTGCTAACATCTCAGGCATCCCCGGTCCACCTTTTGGTCCTTCGTATCGAATCACGACGACATGTCCTTTTTGAACAGTGTGATCATCAATTGCTGCGACAGCTTCATCATGCGAATTAAAACAGATTGCTTTACCAGTAAAGACTTCAATCCTTGGATCAACACCCCCAACCTTTATAACGCTACCAGCTGGAGCAATATTGCCGTATAAAATGGATAAGCCACCAACTGGACTATAAGGATCTTCTTTGGGATGAATAACTTCTTTGTTTTGAATGGTTGCCTTCGCAACGTTTTGGCGAATTGTTTTTCCTGTTACAGTTATGCGCTCAGGATGAATGGCATCTTCAATGTGAACTAATTCATTAATGATGGCAGAAACGCCACCGGCTTTGTGAACATCATGCATCGAGTAGATAGAAGATGGCGCAATTTTTGCTAAATAAGGGACACGCTTGGCAATCGCATTCACATCTTCTAGGTTGTAATCAATCTCAGCTTCGTGGGCAATTGCTAAGGTATGCAAGACCGTATTGGTGGACCCTCCCATCGCCATGTCTAATGCAAAAGCATCATCAATTGCATCTTTTGTAACGATATCCCGTGGCTTTATTTGTTTTTTCACAAGATCCATTAAATGATATGCGGACTTTTCAACTAATTTTTTTCGTTCATTTGAAACTGCTAGAACTGTCCCATTACCCGGTAAAGCTAATCCTAAAATTTCTAACAAACAGTTCATCGAATTTGCCGTGAACATCCCTGCACATGAACCGCACGTGGGACAAGCATTTTGTTCTAAAAAATTAAAATTGTCTTCTGTCATTTGGCCGTCTTTATATGCTCCGACTGCTTCAAACATCGTGGATAACGTTACTTGGTGTCCTTTTTTGTCAATCCCTGCTTTCATCGGGCCACCTGAGCAAAAAATAGACGGGACATTTGTCCGGACAGAAGCCATAATCATCCCTGGCGTAATTTTGTCACAATTTGGCATATAAAAGACACCATCAAACCAATGGGCGTTAATTACTGTTTCAGCAGCATCCGCAATTAATTCACGACTCGGTAATGAATAACGCATGCCAATGTGTCCCATCGCAATGCCATCGTCAACCCCAATAGTATTAAATTCAAATGGAATTCCTCCAGCTTTCCGAATAGCATCTTTAGCCACTTCAGCAAGCTCTTTTAAATGAACGTGACCAGGAACAATATCAATATAAGAATTACAAATAGCGATAAAAGGCTTATTCATATCTTGAATGTTTTTAACTTGACCAGTTGCATATAACAGGCTCCGGGCAGGTGCTGCATCGATTCCTTTTTTTATTTGATCACTTCTCATTTTATCAGCTCCCATTTTTAACCTTTAAGAAAAAAAGCACCCCAAATTTTTTTGGGATGCTTTTGTAAGAATCCCTCTGACTAAAGCAAATAGGACTCAAACAATCGGATTTTTACTCAACTTCCGTGTTTTAAGTCCTCAACTTGATAATTAAAATGACGTTTTCATAATTCAAGTTATATTTGCGCATAAAGGTTTTCTCCTGTCCTTAAAAATAGTTTGTTTTTAATTAATTTTTTTAAATATATCGTGTTCATTCTTTAATGTCAATTAATTTTCAGAATTTTTTTTATTTTCTTTCTTTAGCAACAAAAATAATTATTTTTCAAATAATCAATAAATTATAATCCAAACAGAACAAAAATCTTTAAATTTAACTTTTATCAGTTAGTAAAATTTTCTAAAATAATAACATCTACTAACCAAATAAATCTTCTATTGCCTTTTCTCCTCTCGAAACAAAAAAAGCCCTTAAGTCTCATGAGCTTAAGGACGATTCAATGACAATATTAGCAATTTTTAGTTGCTTAATACCCCTAAAAGATAGCACAAACAAATAACATTTTTTAATATCACATTTAAAAATAACAAATTTTTTCCGACGAAGCGATTTTAAGGTTCTTACGACAAAACTTTTTATAGATTTTATGAGCTTACCTTCATTTCACCAGGATAATTTTTCTTAAAAAGATTTCAAACTTTATTATTCGGCGTCAACTAAATAAAGCGACTGTGAACCCATTTTTTCATAAATTTCCTCCAAAACGGCACGATCAATTTCTTCATCTTTTTGACCGTAAGGATTGTTAACGTAGACATTTGTTCCTTTAACACCTGTTATAACAACCGCATGACACAATCCTGTCACAGAGACACTACCGGATTTGGTTTGCCATAACATAAAATCACTTTCACTTGGAATCTCGTAGTCAACTGTACTCACAATCCAAACTGGCGTCCCCATTTGCACTTGTTCTAATAACGTTTCAAAATCTGTATCTCGCGAGCTGACAACTTGATATTGATCTTTTACAACTGCACGGGCTACTTTTTCAATTGGTTCGACAAAAGCACCCATTGCCATATCGCCTCCATAAATATTCCCCACAAAACCTTCTTGTGGATCGCCATGAATATTATTGGCTTCATCTTCATAAACAGGAACATATGTTAATTTAGCAGCTAACTCATTTTTATTTGTTTGAAAACCATAATATTGTAATAACATGGAAAGTGCGGTTATTTCACAGCCATTTTCTAAAGGTACCTCACCTTCAAATTGACTTTCTAAAGGTACATTTAGCAAGGTATTTTGACTCTGTGCTTCTTGCGAACTTGTCTTTACCGTCACATTCTCAGTTGAGATTGCGGTATGATCACTTTCTTTAGAAAGATTTCTCTGAAGTAAAAAAGAACCCGAAAGTACAATTAGAACCAATAACGCTTTTTTTATACTTACCAATTCATTTCCCCCTTGTGTGCTAACTAAAGAATCTCATACTTAACTTAAATGAAACTAAAAAAACTTAATTAATGGGTCAATAGCGAATTTGGGAATTACGAAATAACGTCTAATTCTTTTCGAGAGCTACTTTTAGTTTAGCACAAAATAAAAAACCGTCAGAGCCCGAAAGCTCCAACGGTCTTTTCACTGCAATTATTTCACAGCATCTTTCAATGCTTTACCTGGTTTGAACGCAGGTACTTTGCTTGCAGGGATTTCAATTTCATCACCAGTTTGTGGGTTACGTCCTTTACGAGCCGCACGAGAGCGAACTTCAAAGTTACCAAAACCGATTAATTGAACTTTTTCACCTTTAGCTAAAGCATCTTGGATTGTTGAGAAAACAGCATCAACAGCTGCAGTAGCGTCTTTCTTAGTTAAGTCAGTAGCTTGTGCAACTTTTTCGATCAATTCAGCTTTATTTGCCATGGATGATTTCACCTCCTAAAAAGAGTCTTGATGTAAACATCAATTCACAAAAGTTTGAGTGGTCCAAACTTCTGTAAAAAATATTGATCAGTATCAATATTCTGATACTACGTTATCATAAGAACCTTGTAATATCAAGGATTTTGGGTAGTTTAAACTGTATTTTTCACTTCACTTAGGCTTTTTATCAAAAGGGAGCGTTATCTTTTGATAAAGCGGTAAAAATATGATAAAATCGCTATTTTCGCCGTCTTGGAATAACGCGAATTGGTGTCCCTTCAAAAGTGAAGGCTTTACGAATTTGATTTTCTAAAAAGCGTGCGTAAGAAAAATGCATCAGCTCTTCTTCATTAACAAAAATAATAAAGGTTGGTGGTTTCACTGCCACTTGGGTTGCGTAGAAAATCTTCAAACGTTTGCCTTTATCTGTCGGTGTCGGATTAATAGCCACCGCATCCATAATAATGTCATTTAAAACTGCAGATGGTACACGAAGATTTTGATTCATACTCACTTCTTCAATTAATTCAGGTAATTTATTTAGGCGTTGTTTGGTAACCGCTGAAACGAAAATGATTGGCGCATAATCCAAGTATTGAAACTCTTCTCTGATTTCTGCTTCAAAATCCCGCATCGTATTTGTTTCTTTTTCAACTAAATCCCACTTGTTGACTACGATAATCATTCCTTTACCGGCCTCATGAGCATAACCTGCTACGCGTTTATCTTGTTCACGAATTCCTTCTTGGCCATTTAAGACCATTAAAACTACGTCAGATCGTTCAATAGCACGCATTGCCCGCATAACAGAATACTTTTCGGTACTTTCATAAACTTTTCCTCGTTTACGCATACCAGCAGTATCAATCATTAAGAATTCTTGCCCGTCTTCAGAAGAAAAATGCGTATCAATCGCATCGCGCGTTGTACCTTCAATATCAGAAACAATCACGCGATCTTCTCCTAAAATAGCATTGATTAAAGAAGATTTACCGACATTAGGCCGACCAATTAAGCTAAACTTAATAACGCCTTCATCGTCTTCTTCCATCTCATCACTAAAGTGTTTAACTGCTTCGTCTAATACATCCCCTAAGCCTAAACCGTGACTACCGGAAATAGGATACGGATCGCCTAAACCAAGGGAATAAAATTCATAAATTTCCGCCCGCATTTCTGGATTATCGACTTTATTCACGGCTAAAATGACTGGCTTGTTACTTCGATATAAAATTCGTGCCACCATCTCATCAGCATCCGTAACACCTTCTTTAGCGCTTGTGACAAAAATAATTACATCTGCTTCATCAATTGCAATTTCTGCTTGATGCTTGATTTGATCCATAAAAGGTTCATCACCTAAATCAATCCCGCCTGTATCAATAATACTGAAATCTCGACCTAACCATTCCCCATTTGCATAAATACGATCTCGAGTCACGCCGGGAGTATCTTCAACAATTGAGATACGCTCGCCGGCGATCCGATTAAAAATTGTCGATTTCCCTACATTCGGACGGCCGACAATCGCAAGAGTTGGATTTGCCATTACTCTACCTCCTTAATTCTTTGAAACATTTTCTTTTATAAGAAAACTTTATCTTTATCATAACAATTTTTAGCTGATAATACAGTCCACTTGCACAATCTTTCTTAGTTTACCCAAAGGATTGACAACATGCAAGTAAAATTATGCAACCCTTTTAAGATGCCTTTATCCTAACGAAAAAGAGACACTGCATCTCTTTAGAGAAATTATGCAGTATCTCTTTATTTTTGACAACTTATAAGAAATTATTCTTCGTCTTCTTTTACGATTTCTTCAGCATCTTCAGAAGTTGAAGCTTCGTCATTTGCTTCATCGCTATTTGATAGAGCTTGACCTAAAATATCTCCCATTGTAAAACCAGTGCTTTCTTCTGGTAGATCATAGCTGTCTTCTTCTACAACTTTTTCTTCAGCTGGTTTTTCTTCTAACGCTTTGATAGAAAGGGCAATGCGGTGTTCTTCAGGATTTACTTCTAACACTTTCACTTGTACTTCATCGCCTTCATGTAACACTTCATGAGGAGTCGCAATGTGTTTGTGAGAAATTTGAGAAATGTGCACTAAACCTTCAACACCTGGGAATACTTCCACAAAGGCACCAAAGCTAGTTAGGCGTTTTACAGTTCCATCTAAAACCGTACCAACTGCTGCTTTTTCTTCAATATCTGACCAAGGTCCAGGTAAAGTATCTTTAATGGATAAAGAAATACGTTCTTTTTCAGGATCCACTGATAATACTTTCACTTGTACTTTATCGCCCACTTTTAACGCATCGCTTGGTTTAGCCACATGACTATGGGAAATTTCAGAGACATGGACTAAGCCGTCAATTCCACCTAAGTCAACAAAAGCACCAAAGTCTGTTAAACGAGCCACTGTTCCTTCAACTACGTCACCATCATGAATTGAATTTAATAGTTCTTCTTTACGAACTGCTTTTTCAGATTCAACCACTGCTTTATGTGATAAAATCAAACGATTTTCAGAAGGTTCAATTTCAATGATTTTGAAAGCTAAAGTTTTTCCTTTATATTCTTCAAAATCAGCTACAAAATGATCTTCAACCATTGATGCCGGTACAAATCCACGGACACCAACATCCACGACCAAACCACCTTTAACTACATTGGTTACAGGGGCTTCAATAATTTTGCCATCTTTAAAGTCTTGTTCAATTTCTTCCCAAACTTTTTTCGCATCTAGACGGCGTTTTGATAAAAGATAGCTGCCGTTTTCTTTATCTTTACCAATCGTAGAGATAACGACTAGTTCTAAGACATCGCCTACTTTAACTACCTCATTGATGTCTTCAATTGGAAGTGTAGATAATTCTTTTACAGGAACTACCCCTTCAACACCGGCGCCTTCGATTCCTACGATGGCTTGTTTGTCTTCTACGGCTAAAACTTCACCTTTAACAATATCCCCCACGTTAACTTCTTGGAAGCTTTCTAACGCATCCGCCATAGATTCGCCGTTTTCTACTTGATTGTTTTCAAATTCTGTCATGACATATGTCCTCCTAACCAACAATTAATCGTTCGCTGTGCACTACACACTACAACTTTAAGTTTAAATTATTCTAACCTAAAAATAAAGCGATTTCCATTATTTCTTGCAATTTACTTTGTTTTATCAGTTTTTTGCTAAAATGAAGTTTCTAGTAAAATTGCCAAGATAAAAAATGTTTTACTGCAATATGTAGCGTAACATCTAAGCCTATTATAACGATATAAAAAACATTTCACCAAATAAAAAGGCTCACACCAACCTGTGCAAGCCCTAAAAATTACAAATAACCTTTATCTTTTACAACTGTTTTAATTGTCGCTACAACATCTTCAATCGATTTACCCGTTGTATCAATTAAAACTGCGTCTTTTGCCTGTTTCAAAGGTGAAACTTCTCGATGTGAATCAATATAATCCCGCTTTTCAATTTCAGCTTTTAAAGTTTCAAAATCAGTTTGAATCCCTTTGGTTTGATTTTCTTTATAACGGCGTTGCGCTCTTTCTAAAACACTAGCAACTAAGAATATTTTTACTTGAGCATTTGGTAAAACAGCCGTGCCAATATCACGCCCATCCATCACTACACCACCGTTTTCAGCGATGATTTGTTGTTGTTTGACTAATTCTTTTCGCACCAGCTCATGAGCAGAAACTTCAGAAACATTATTAGTAACATCTGGTTGGCGAATAGCTTGACTCACGTCTTCTCCGTCAATAAAAACTAGCTGTCCTTCTTCGGTCTGCTTAAAGGTAATTGGATATTGATGGATTAAGTTCACTAGACTCTTTGCATCAGAAAAAGCAACACCATGCTTAATAGCTAGGTATGTAACACTGCGATACATCGCACCTGTGTCGGTATAAATAAAGCCATAGTCTTTTGCTAAAATTTTTGCCACTGTACTTTTTCCAGAAGATGCTGGTCCATCGATTGCAATATTAATTTTTTCCATTTGTTTGCCACCTATTCTTTAGACATTAAAAAAGCCGAACCAAAAATGCCGTGATTTTTGGACCGGCTATTTTTTTACTTAATTCGTAATTGTTGACCAGGATATAATAAGAAATTATTTGGATCGATACCGTTTAGTTGATACAATTGATCCACTGAAATTCCTGCACGAGCAGCTACTTGATTTGGCCCTTCGCCATCTAAAACTGTAATATATTGTTCACCCGTTTGAGCGTTTTGGTCTTGTTGATTTTGTTGATTCTCATTTTGCCCTTGTTGATTTTGTTCTTGTTGCGCTTGATCTTGATTGTTTTCTGTTGAACTTGGCTCTGTTTGTTCACTAGAACTTGAGCTTGTTTCACTTTCAGAAGATTCGGTTGTTGAACTTTCAGCAGTTGATGATTCTTCTGTTGATGATTCTTCTGTCGTAGACACTAATGATGAAGAAGCAGTCGATGGTGTTGAATCGGCGTTTTTCTTATCATGTGTTAACCACATTACAAAACCCGCTGGCACTAAAATACATAGTGACAATAAAATAACCAAAATAACTAAAAACTTGGAAGTGCCACGTTTTTGGCGTCTTTGTTGCGCGCGTGATGATGTTTCTTCATCAGTATCATAAATTGGTTGTTCCCATGGTTCTTGTGTTTCGTTGTCAAAATCATTTTTCTTTTTACTCAATGTTCCTACCTCCTGAAAAGCTTTCGCAGTGTATTATACCATAGCCCTTTTATTGTTGTCGCAAAAATATGACTTCAATCGTTTTCTTTAAATAATTTTAGGAAAATCTCTTGCCAACTGAAGCGTTGTTGATTGTGCTTGAATGATACGTGACTTTGTTTTAAGTCTAAACCATCATTGTCACAGCAATCGTCGGGTTTTATTTCTATTTTTTCAGCAAAATTCTCTAAAATAAATTCTCGGCGACAGGTCGCAAGATTAATATAAGCCAACATTTGATTTAACTTTTTGCTTTTAACCTGCTCGTTTACCGTTATTGCGGCTAATACTTCTTCTTTACCGATACTCTGGCTTAAATCAAACCACTTATTTTGCAGCTCGCTAAAGGCTTGATTGGTTTTTTCAGCTAATAATTGTTGAAAACCACTACGTTCATCTTGGCGCATTTGTTTGAAGTAATGATGAATTTTTTCATCATTTTTTTGATAAAGTAAAATTGCCTGACTTTTTTTGCCATCTCTGCCTGCACGCCCGATTTCTTGAACGTAATTTTCAATACTATCTGGTAAATCAAAATGAATCACAAAGCGAATATCGCCTTTGTCAATGCCCATTCCAAAAGCATTTGTCGCAACTAAAATATCCAATTGATTACTTTGAAATTGCAATTGTAAACGACTTCTTTCACTACCATCTAATCCGCCATGATAATAACCAATATTATACTCATTTTTTAACTGGTGATATAAAGCTTCCACTGTTTTTTTGGTAGCACAATAAATAATCCCCGGGCCTCCGATTTTCTTTAATAGCTCAGTTAAAGTCGTAAATTTATCTTCTGTTTGGCGCACAAATAGGGCAATATTTTTGCGGTCCACTGATCTTTGGATTTTTTCATAGTTTTTAGTTAATAATAGTTTTGCAATATCATCTTGTACAAAAGGGGTAGCTGTTGCAGTCAACGCTAAAGTGGTGGGATTATCTAAATAGTTTTTGACTTTCCCTAATTGACGATATTCTGGTCTAAAATCAATCCCCCATAGTGAAACACAATGGGCTTCATCAATTACAAAAAAAGCAATTTTTTGTCGTTTTAAAATGTGTAAAATCTTCTTTTGCCATAACATTTCCGGACTAACAAATAAAAATTTATACTCTGATAAGTGGGCTAAAACGAATTCTTTTTCCGAAAAGGTTAACTGACTATTCAAAGCTACTGCCTGAACGCTCTGATGATTCAATTGACTTACTTGATCTTCCATCAAAGAAATCAACGGTGAAACAACAATTGTCAAACCTGGAGTTAAATAACTTGGCAGTTGGTAGCATAAACTTTTACCAGTTGCAGTTGGCAAAACACCTAAAACATCTTTTTTCAACAGTAAGGCTTCAATAACTTCTTTTTGCCCTGAGCGAAAATGGTTAAAACCAAAGTATTGTTTTAAACTATCTTCTAACGCCATGAAAAGCCTCTCTTTTCTTTTGTATTTGATATAAACGAAATTCGACAAATTCTAAAGGAAATTGGTTATAAATATCCCGATAAGAAACGGTAAATATATCTGTTATTGGCAAAGACTCTAAATAGGTGTACGCCTTAGGGGAAATAAAGGCTTCAAAAGAAAAATCACGATCAAAAAGAGCCCATTCAATGATATGATCTGAAACTGTCCCTACTTTTAGTTGGCGATTAGCTGCAACTTGTAAAATACTTTGCCCTGACAATAGTTGTTTACGGGTCAAAAGCATACTACTGTTATAATTCTGCCGCAAAAGACCTTTTAAAAGTTGATAGCAATACGTCTTAGAATCTGACTTTTTTATTTCATTTAGTAATGGATGAAGACAGCTCGCAAAATAAATACTGTCCCAAGGTGGACTTTGAAATTTAGCCGGTAACAACTGATAATTCGTTTGTGGCAAAACATCATTGCCACTTAACTGTTGGGCTAAAAAATCCCCGTCACTTTGAGGTAACGCCTGAAATAAAGTCGTTAACTCTTTAGATAAACTAGCTTTACTTACTTGGTTTTCTTTACAAAGCTGCATAACTGGTCGCGTATAAAGCGGACTTGTTTCTAATGGCCGAAGTGGTTTTTCTGACGTTTGCACAACTTGTTGAACAAAATAAGCCAACAGGCGAAAACACTTTATATCGCTACGACCAAAATTAAAATAGTCTACTTGTTTTAAACGACTCGTTTTAAAAGTATCGCTTTTTTTCCTACCTTCAGGACTGATAGCGTATAAACCATTAGAGAGTTGGCTGATTAATCGCTCTTTTTCAAGCTGGGCAATACTTTTATTAAAGACTGCTTGAGAAAGTTCAGGTTGACTACCCAAAAACGGCAATAAATCCACAAAGTAAGCATAACTCATAATAGCAGACGTTCGTTTACCCGTTAATAAATGAAAAAGCGTACTAGTCTTTAACTTGTCAGTCATAGAAAATAACGCTAAAATAAATTGAATCACAAAATACGCCTCCTGAAAGTTGGTTTAAAAATGACAACTATTTGCCGTCTGGTACCAGAACGCTGTATTGCTTGCGGCCTTTGTGCTATTTATGCTCCTGATATTTTTGATTATGATGAAGACGGTATCGTTTTATTTAAGGAAGAACCTGAAGCCAGTCAACAATTTGTTCGCGCTACCGAACAAAAAGCTGTCCTTAAAGCCGCTGCAAAATGTCCTGTCAGAGCAATTTTACTTGAAAAAGAAAATAGACGCTAGCGATATTTTTTAAGCTTATTCTTTATTACTATAAAAATTAGTTCAAATAAAATCAAAATACCCAAACGTTAGAATGCCACTGATATCAAGTAAGAAACAAGCTATCGGTAACTTTCTCCGTTTGGGTATTTGTATTAATTACATTTCTGCATTAAGCAAAATTTATTTTGCACATAAACGATAAATTGATTCTGCGTAAATGTCCATTGCTTTATACATTTGATCTAATTCCCACTGTTCATTCGCTTGGTGCATAAAGTCAGGGGTATCTTCAAACATTGCACCATAGGCAACACAGTTTTTCATCGTCCGGGCAAAAGTTGCGCCGCCAGAAATTTCAGGTTCTGACATATCCCCTGTCATTTCGCGATAAGTTGCTAATAAAGTTTTTACTAAAGTAGAATCTTGTGGTACATATAAAGAATCCAACCAATCGAATTCTTCATAAGTTAAATCATATTCTTTAACCTTTTCAGCAATTTTTGCTTCCAAATCTTCTTTTTTCACTGTTACAGGTAAGCGCATATCCACACCAATTTTAGTTTCTGTTGGTGAGATTACTAAGCTGGCAAAGTTCATCGTTAATTCACCTGATTGTTCATCTTGTGTTTTACCGACAACGTTTTCTCCTGTTGCATTTTCTTTGACTAATTTACCCAAGAAATTTAAAGGTGCAAAGTCAACTGATTCACTTAAAGCCATCGCTAGGCGTGTAATCGCATTGATTCCTTCTGGCGCATCTTTTGCATGGACACTCTTACCTTGAACGACAACAGCATCGCCTTCCATTTCATAAGGGAAACCTAATTTATCTAAACTTGCTTTGACAGCCTCCACATACTCACCTTCATATGGTGCTGTATCCGGAACAACATTTAATGCGCCGCCAGCATTAACCGCAACTTTGTCTGTCCCAGGACCGACAAGATATGCTTGTAGTAAACCTTTTTCAGCAAAAGTTAGTGGGAAGCTATGGTCAGGGGCGATTCCCGCTGTAGCACTTTCTTCTTTTTCGTTATATTTTTCCATACAACGCCATAAATTTTCTTCATCTGAACCAAAGATAAAACGAATGCGTTGATTAAATTCCACACCACTATCCATTAAAGCTTTAACAGCGTATAGTGCTGCCATGGAAGGGCCTTTGTCATCTTGAGAACCACGGCCATAAATAATTCCGTCTTTAATAACTGGATCAAAAGGATCAGTATTCCAGCCTTTTTGGTCAGCTGCTGGTACAACATCCATGTGACATAAAATAGCAAATAAATCTTCACCTTCACCCACTTCAGCATAAGCATAATAGCCTTCAGGATCTTTGAATGTGCGGAAACCAATGCCATCACAAATTTCTAAGACTTGGTCTAAAGCTTTTACAACGTTTTTACCAAAAGGATGACCTGCGCCACTATCAGACTCATCTAAAACTGAAGGGACTTGAATCAGTTTTTTTAAAGCCTCCACCGCTTCTTCATGATGTTTTTGGGTAACAAATTGTTTCATACAACTACCTCCTAAATTTTAAAAGCAAAAGGTGAACAACATTCACACTCTTACTATACTACCAATAAATAAGAAAAAGAGAGCTTCAAAAATAACCGAAACTCTCTTTTTAAAACTGAGAAACTCAGTTATAGATATGAAGTTAAACCTATCTTAGCCAACTTTAAGCAAAATGTCTATCTTAAAGTAGTGTTCCAATTGCAAGTAAGATACAAATCGCAACAAACAAAATTGCAATTAATTTGGTAATGTATTTCCACCATTTACCAATATCAATTCGTGCAATCGCAACAGCCCCCATAACAATTGCTGAAGTTGGAGTAATTAAGTTTACTAACCCTGAAGCAGATTGGTAAGCAGTAATTACTAAGTCTTTACCAACCCCTGCAAATTCACCCATAGGTCCAATAATACCCATTGTAGCAGCGGCAAGACCTGAAGTTGATGGAATTAAGAATGACATTGGAATATAGAAAACAAATGTCAAGATAATAAAGACGATTGATGAAAGACCAGAAAGACCTTTTTCACCCCAGTTTAGAATTGTGTCAGTAATCATACCGTTATTCATGACAACTTGAATACCACGGGCAACAGCCACAACAATTGCTACACCGATTAAATCAGAAGCGCCGGTTAAAAATTCAGAAATAAATTCTGATTCTTTAAAGCCATAAACAATCGCTACAACAATTGACATTAATAAGAACAACATTGTAATTTCAGGGAAGTACCATTGACCAAATGGTAACATATCTTTACCAAGTACCATGCCTAAACCTGGTAGACCAGATAACCATTTTGTAAAGTCAGCAAAAATATTGATGCCAAACTCTTCCCATGGAATTAAACTTAAAATCATTAATAAGAACGTTACAATAAATAAAATATTTACATTGCGTTGTTTTTTTGTAACCCCTTCTTGACGATTGATAGCATCAATATCAAAGTGTTTCATGTCTTCTTCACGTTGATTGTAAACAAGGGACTGTGTTGGATCTTTTTCAATTTTAGCTGCATAACGGTAAACGTATGCAATTGAAATCGCAACTAAAACAACCCACATGATGATACGTAATAACATCCCATCAGCCATTGAAATACCAACCGCATCAGAAGCAACACCAGTCGCAAACGGATTCACTGTAGATGCTAAACACCCAACTTGTGAACCAATCAAAACGATTGATACCGCAACGATTGAGTCAAAACCTACCGCCATCATAACTGGAATTAACAATGAATAAAACGGAATAGTTTCTTCGGCCATACCGTAAGTTGAACCACCCAAGGCAAAAATTGGTAATAAAATAAAGATTAAGTTCTTTTCACGGCCTTTAAAGCGTTTTACGATTGAACCGATTCCTGCATCTAATGCGCCAGTTTTATTGACGATTCCAAGGAACCCACCAACGATTAAGATGAAAAATGAAATAGAAATAGCTGGATCTGTGGTTTCAGAACCTAACATCCCTAAAACTGGTGCCATCATCACGTCGTAAAAACCTTGTGGATTTTGAGCCACACGTTCATAGGTTCCCGCTAAAATGTTACCAGCATCGTCCACTTTATAATGACCGGCTGGAATGAACCAAGTCAAAATGGCGATGAATGCAATGATAATAAATAATACCGTGTACGCAGAAGGCATCTGGAATTTTTTCTTCGTTTGCGTATTTTCCATTTTTTCTCTTCCTCTCTTTTCCTATATTTTGTAACTATAAAATAGATTACATAGTTATTTTATCAGAGATAAGACAATCTGGGAAATAATTACACAAGTTTTTTTATCGTCTTTTCGCTGTTTCATTATGTATATTCATTTTATAGTTGACTAATTTGTAAGTAGAACTTGATAGCACGGCTTTTGTTCCACTCCCACAATAATTGTACCGCTAGTTTCTTTTTATAATATGAAAAATACTTACTTGAAAATGCGAAGAATTTCTCTTTATACACTGCCTTTTTGATTATTATACAATTCAGTGCATATACGTTACCTTTATTTTGAAAACGCTTTATCATTTTGCCACTTTTTGTATTTTATTTCATCAAAAAAATCAACTTGTTTTTTTGTACAAAATTCCCCAACAAAAAATTGGCATTGAAGAAATAACTTGAGTAGCAAAAATTATTGTCAGGTAACTTTTATTCATTTATAAAATATTGTTAGCTTAAGAATAGAAAAAAGACGGCTCTATAATTTATTGGACTGATGAATCAGAATTGATTCTTCAGTCCAATTTT
>MJGMH2__coassemble_869_pt1 | contig 47891 bp, 40 predicted proteins | sample MJGMH2__metabat2_low_PE_013 | metagenome-assembled genome bin MJGMH2
ATTGGACTGAAGAATCAATTCTGATTCATCAGTCCAATAAATTATAGAGCCACAATTTTTTGATAGAATCATTCATATAGCATATCGTCCTCTCAGTTGTTTATTTTGTCGTGATTTAATCATACTAGAGAACGATATGTTTTTTAATACCTAAAATGAAAATTGGACTGAAGAATCAATTCTGATTCATCAGTCCAATAAATTATAGAGCCAAAAAATGGACACTTGGCTTGTGCTAAGTGTCCATTTTTTTACTGAAGTTACTTTATGGCTTTTTCATAAAAAGTAAAAATTTTCTTATCGTAGTCAATTAAACCTTTTTCTTTTAATTTTTTGATCACTTGGCCGGCTGTTTCACGGGTAGTACCACTATTAACGGCTAGTTCCTTTAAAGTAATTGGAAAAGGAATGGTGGTTTTTGATTTTGATTCTTGGTGCCCAAGTTCCCGTTTCAATATGTAGAGATTTTGCGTTACGCGATCGTGGGCATTCGAAGTTAAACCAGTTTGAAGCCGTAATTGATGACTTTCAATAATTTTATTTTGCTTTTTAATTAGGTAAAGTAATTGTTTATTGTTTTTTTGACAAATTTGTTCGTAAATTTGGGTTGGGAAATAGAAAGTTTCAATATCTGTTAAGGCTTGTGCGCTGTGGGTATATACTTCTGCTTCAAACATACCACCCAAAGGAAAAACGCTATTGTTTGAAACATAATCATAATAATAATAAGTAGCACTTTCATCGTAACGCTCAATTCTAACTAAACCCTCCACAACATAATAAAGCCGGTCTCGAGCGTCGCCTTCATCAAAAAGAACTTGTCCTTTTTTATATGATCGTAATAAAACGTTTGCTTTTAAAAGTTGGAATTCATCCTCTGTTAGATTTTCAAAATCTGCTTGGTATCTTAAACGAGAAAATTGGTAATCTACCTTGTCTGCATACATCGTTGGCTAACTCCTTTTTACTCTTTTTTTCTCTATTTTATATTGTTGCTTTTTTCGAGTTGTTTGTAAAGAGTGAACTAATGCAAATAAGGGGAGATTGGGCAAAAAAATAATGAAAAATTCTAATTCGAATTTTTATCAAAAGAAAATGAAAAAAGTGAATAAAAGCTATCGTTGTATATTGAAAATATACAAAACGTTAAAATAGTATGCGTTTTCAAATTTAGAAATCCTTGATAATATAGAAAGAATGTTTATATGCAAAAAAAAAATCTAAATGAATAAATATTTTTTTTAGAGTAAAAATGAATAAATATAGTCCTTGTTATGATTATTTTGTCGTCTAATCGGGTAAATATAAATAACACCGGATATAATGTGAAATATTTCTCGTTTGTAATGCCGAATAAATTTGAAAACCCTTTCTTTTAAGCGTTAATCTATTAATGTAATCAATAACGAGGAGGCAATAAAAAATGGACAAACCAATTCACGTGTTTTCCGAAATCGGAAAACTGAACACTGTTCTATTAAAAAGACCTGGCGTAGAAGTTGAAAACTTAACTCCAGACATTATGGATCGTTTACTATTTGATGATATTCCATATTTGCCAAATGCCCAAGCTGAGCATGATGAGTTCGCCAAAGTTTTACAAGACAATGGGGCAGAAACACTTTATTTAGAAAAATTATCAACAGAAGCAATTGATGCTGGAAATGTGAAAGAAGAATTTTTAAATCGCATTCTTGATGAATCACATATTGACTCTGCTACAGTGCGTCAAGGCTTATTTGAATACTTACTAAGTATGGAAACCCAAGACATGGTAGATAAAATCATGGCTGGTGTCCGCACAAAAGAAATTGATGTTAAATCACGTTCACTTTTAGATTTATCTAGTGACGATGACTATCCATTTTATATGGATCCAATGCCTAACTTATACTTCACCCGCGACCCTTCCGCTTCAATTGGTAACGGTATGACAGTTAACAAAATGACTTTTGAAGCACGTCGTCGTGAATCATTATTTACAGAATATATCTTAAAACATCATCCTCGCTTTGCTGGTAAAGTTGATGTTTGGTTAGATCGTGAAGCTGACGGTCACATTGAAGGTGGGGACGAATTAGTTCTTAGCCATGAAGTCTTAGCAGTGGGTATTTCACAACGAACTAATGCGAAAACATTGGAAAAATTGGCGCGCAATATGTTTGCAAAAAATGCCGGCTTTGAAAAAGTTCTAGCTATTAAAATTCCAAATAACCGCGCGATGATGCACTTAGATACTGTATTTACAATGGTAGATTACGATAAATTTACTATTCATCCAGCAATTCAAGATGCAGACGGTAAAATTGACTGCTTTATCTTAGAACCAAATGGTGACGATATTACAATCACACAAACAAATGATTTACACGGCACCTTAAAAGATTTATTACACTTAGATGATTTAGTTTTAATTCCAACTGGTAACGGCGATGCAATTGTTGCTCCTCGTGAACAATGGAATGATGGTTCAAACACTTTAGCAATTGCACCAGGTGTAGTTGTAACCTATAATCGTAACTATGTATCCAATGAAATTTTGCGTAGCTATGGTATTAAAGTGTTAGAAATCCATTCAGGAGAATTATCACGCGGTCGTGGTGGTCCTCGTTGCATGAGTCAACCATTAGTACGTGAAGACTTAAAAAAATAAAAAGATGAATTGGTTCTGCGGGCAGCTTTAGGCTGCCTTAGCGGACCAAATGAATTATAACTAAAGGAGAGCTCAACTTATGAAAGAATCTGTATTCCAAGGAAGAAGCTTGTTAGCTGAAAAAGATTTTACGAAAGAAGAAATTCAATATTTAATCGATTTTTCTGAACATTTGAAAGATCTTAAAAAACGTGGTATTCCACACCACTACTTAGAAGGCAAAAACATTGCCCTTTTATTTGAAAAAACTTCTACTCGTACCCGTGCTGCCTTTACTACAGCTGCAATTGATTTAGGTGCACATCCTGAATATCTTGGTGCAAATGATATCCAATTAGGTAAAAAAGAATCTACTGAAGATACTGCCAAAGTATTGGGCCGTATGTTTGACGGGATTGAATTCCGCGGATTCAGCCAAAAAATGGTTGAAGAGTTGGCTGAGTTTTCAGGCGTTCCAGTTTGGAATGGTTTGACAGATGAATGGCATCCAACACAAATGATTGCTGACTTCTTAACAATCCAAGAAAACTTTGGAACTGTAGAAGACATCACATTAGCTTACTGTGGTGACGGCCGAAATAACATGGCAAACTCATTATTAGTAACTGGTGCAATTTTAGGTACAAATGTACGAATCGTAGCGCCAAAAGAATTACAACCTGAAGAAGACATCCAAAAAATGGCACAAGAATTTGCTGAAAAATCAGGTGCTAAATTGATGGTTACAGACGATGTTGATAAAGGTGTTGACGGCGCTGATGTATTGTACTCAGATGTTTGGGTATCAATGGGTGAAGAAGACAAATTTGAAGAACGGATTAAATTATTACGTCCTTACCAAATCAACATGGAAATGATTGAAAAAACACATAATACCGATCGCCTAATCTTCTTACACTGCTTACCAGCATTCCATGACACTAACACTGTCTACGGTGAACAAATGAAAGAAAGATTTGGCATCACTGAAATGGAAGTTACTGATGAAGTATTCCGTTCAAAATATGCTCGTCAATTTGATCAAGCAGAAAACCGTATGCACTCAATCAAAGCGATTATGGCTGCAACATTGGGTAATCTATTCATTCCCCGCGTTTAATCGTTACTAAACTAAAAACCTACTTTAACTAAGACGAGTCAGTTCTTTGAGCCTTTTGCCTGTCAAAAGAGCTGGCTTGTTTTGGTGTTTCTAAAAACTTATGAAATTTCTTACGAGGAGCGATAATTATGGCAAAACGTAAAGTCGTTGTGGCTTTAGGCGGGAATGCAATTTTATCTGATGATGCAACTGCACAAGCACAACAAAACGCATTAAAAGAAACAGCAAAATACTTGGTACAATTTATTGAGCAAGGTGATGAGTTAATCATCTCTCATGGTAATGGTCCTCAAGTTGGGAACTTATTAATTCAACAAGCGGCCGCTGACTCTGAAAAAACACCAGCAATGCCTTTAGATACTTGTGTGGCGATGACAGAAGGTTCAATTGGCTACTGGTTACAAAATGAAATGGGATCAATTTTAAAAGAAAAAGGAATCGATAAAGATGTCGTTTCTTTAGTAACTCAAGTAATCGTAGCAGAAGACGATCCATCATTTAACAACCCAAGTAAACCAGTTGGTCCTTTCTTTACAGAAGAAGAAGCCAAACAACAAATGGCTGCTAGCAGCAATGCAACTTTTAAAGAAGATGCAGGACGTGGCTGGCGCAAAGTTGTAGCTTCACCAAAACCAATTTCAATTAAAGAAGCGCGTGTCATTGAAAGTCTAGTCGATCAAGGCGTTGTAACTATTTCTGTTGGCGGCGGCGGCATCCCTGTCGTTGAAACTGAAAATGGCTTAGAAGGTCGTGAAGCGGTTATCGATAAAGATTTTGCTTCTGAAAAATTAGCTGAAATCATCAATGCAGATCTTTTGATTGTATTAACGGGTGTCGATAATGTTTATGTAAACTATCAAAAACCAGATCAAAAGAAACTAGAACGCGTAACTGTTTCTGAAATGAAACAATATATTAAAGAAGATCAGTTTGCACCAGGTAGCATGTTACCAAAAGTGCAAGCATGTATCGAATTTGTTGAAGCTCGTCCTGAAGGCAAAGCAATCATCACTTCATTAGAAAATATTGAAAACCTATTAGCTAATGAAGATGGAACAATTGTCGTTGCCGACTAATTTATTATTTTGTGAAAAAATAGCTCTGCTGTACATTTTTCTCCTTTAGGGTACAGTGGAGGTATTTTTTTAATACTGGTTATAAATATGCACTATTTAGTGAAAAACGAAATAAAATACTTGTTGTTTTAAAATAATAAGAAAAAAGACTAGCCAGAAAAAAAAGTATTTGCTATAATCGGTGTCAGTTTAATAATTGATTTTGTGAACAAGAGAGTATTATTTGTTGGAAAACATAGCGAGTTTGGGAAGGTGTAAGCCAAGCAAGAAGGCAAATAAGAAGCGCACTTGGGAAAATCTGCTAAAAAAGCAGACGGCCATCTACCGTTATAGAAGAAGCTGGTCTGAAATTCAGACAATAAGAGTGGTACCGCGGGAAGTCTCGTCTCTAACGATTATCGTTAGGGGCTTTTTTTATTGGTAAAAATCCAGCTAGATAAAGGTTCTAACTGGTTTTGGTTGCAATTAAATTGTAAAATAATGGTAACTGATGAGTTTTATGCTCATTTTAATCTAAGGAGGATATTTGATGAATAACAAAGATGTCGTAGCAAAAGCACTTTACGCTGTATTAAAAGATGATTTATCAATGGAACAAATTGAAAAGCTTTTGGAAAATCCCAAATCTGCTGATCACGGGGATGTGGCCTTTCCTGCTTTTGCCTTAGCTAAAGCGTATAAAAAAGCACCACAACAAATTGCGCCAGAATTAGCAGAAAAAATTGACGGTGCTAATTTTGAAAAAATTGAAGTTGTTGGCCCATACTTAAACTTCTTTATGAATAAAGGTGCTATTTCAGAAAAAGTTTTAGCCACTGTAGTAAAAGAAAAAGAACACTACGGAGATGCTAATATTGGGGAAAATCGTAATGTACCAATCGATTTGTCTTCACCAAATATTGCCAAACCGATTTCAATGGGACACTTACGTTCTACGGTTATTGGTAACTCTATTGGGTTTATTATGGAAAAAATTGGCTATAACCCAATTCGGATTAACCATTTAGGTGACTGGGGTACACAATTTGGTAAATTAATTGTTGCCTATAAAAAATGGGGTTCAGAAGAAGCGGTTAAAGAGCAACCAATCAACGAATTATTACGTTTGTATGTACAGTTTCATGAAGAAGTTGAAACACAGCCTGAACTAGACGATGAAGCTCGTGCTTGGTTTAAAAAACTAGAAGACGGTGACAAAGAGGCTGTTTCATTATGGCAATGGTTCCGTGATGAATCAATGAAAGAATTCAATAAAATCTACGATATGTTAGAAGTTAAATTTGACTCTTTAAATGGGGAAGCTTTCTACAATGATAAGATGGATGAAATTATCGAATTGTTGGAAGAAAAACATTTACTAAAAGAAGATCGTGGCGCAGAAATCGTCGATTTATCTGCTTACGATTTGAATCCAGCGTTAATCCGTAAATCTGATGGTGCCACACTTTATATCACCCGTGACTTAGCAGCAGCGTTATATCGTAAACGGACTTATGATTTTGCCCAATCTATTTACGTAGTGGGTAACGAACAAAGCTATCACTTTAAACAATTAAAAGCAGTTCTAAAAGAAATGGGCTTTGACTGGTCTGACGATATGCATCACATTGCATTTGGCCTGATTACGCAAGGTGGTAAAAAATTATCAACGCGTAAAGGGAAAATCGTTTTACTTGAAGAAGTCTTAAATCAAGCAATTGATTCAGCAAAAGAACAAATTTCTGAGAAAAATCCTGATTTAGAAAACAAAGACGAAGTAGCTAAACAAGTCGGTGTAGGCGCAGTTATTTTCCACGATCTTAAAAATGACCGCTTAAATACATTTGACTTTACATTAGAAGAAGTCGTGCGTTTTGAAGGCGAAACTGGTCCGTATGTACAATACACGCATGCTCGGGCGATGAGTATTTTAGAAAAAGCTGGCTTTACACCAGATGAAAATGCGCACTATACATTAAATGACGAAGCTTCTTGGGAAGTGGTAAAATTAATTCAACAATACCCAGATACAATCTTAAAAGCTGCATCTAATTACGAACCATCTGTGATTGCTAAACATGCAATCAAATTGGCACAAGCATTTAATAAATATTATGCGAATGTGAAAATTTTGGCGGATGACAATCAAAAAGATGCCCGTCTAGCTTTAGTATATGCTGTGACAGTTTTACTAAAAGAAGACCTACGTCTATTAGGATTACACGCCCCAGACAAAATGTAAATCTAAATAAAAAAACGGTAGCAGCTATTTAAATAGTTGCTACCGTTTTACTATATTTAACTACTAGCAAATTAAAAACTTCCAAATAATTAGTAGTAAAAAGCCGATAAAAAAGGGAGGAACGACTACTAAAATAAAATGACTGATCGTCTTACCAACTTCTCTTTCTTTTTTATAAGCGGGATCGTTGCGATCTAATTGAAATTTCTTTAGAGAACGAGACCAAAATAGACCATTGCTAATTTTTAACATTATACTTAAAAAAAGTAAGAATGTTGTAAAAGAAAGACCAACAATTAAAAACACAGTTAAGTTATCTAGACCAAAAAGAGCATGGTTCATGTTAATCCTCAAATGAAAGTAATTGTTCTAGTTTGTTACGGCCAATAACTTTGATTAAAAGGGGAATGCGTGGTCCGTGATCTTGGTTTAACGTTAATTGATAAAGTGCGGTAAAGAGCGCTTTTTGTGCAGTACGTTTTTCTTTTTTGTCAGTTGCAGTACTTAAGTCATAAATTTTTTGCATTAATTCTGTCTCTGTGAGAGCAGTTGTCTGGGGTAGAAGCTGGCGAAATTCTTTTATTTGTTGTTTTACCTCTGGGCTAAGTGTTTGGTATACTTTTGTATTTGGCGTTTCACAAATTGTAATCAGACGATTTTTCGCATCATTTTCAATCCAGTATTGGGCTCGTGGCAGAATATAAGCAATTGCTTCTGATGAATAGAGATTTTCTTTTTCTAATAATTTTTGGGCCAGAGTGGCGTTATTCGCAGTTAGAGATAAAATATTTACGACATGCCCAAATTCAGGATAAGTTTTTGTAAGATCAACACCAGTTAATTGTAATAATTGTTGGTTTGTTTCGTCTAAATCCCCTTTTTTAGCCTTTGTTACTAAGCGTTCAAATTCTGCGTAGTTTCGCAAAACATCATCATCTAAGCCTAAATCAAACTGAGCTTTTGGCTGGTATTTTCCATATAAGTAAAATACCAATTCTGGTGTATAAATAGATAATAAATCGGGCAAAGTTAAAATATTCCCTGTGGAACTGGACATTTTCTTTGTTTGCCCTTTGATATTGACAAAATCATAAGGTTGATAGATTGGCGCATGCCAATTAAAGATTTCTTTTGCAATCGCTTTTGCCACGTCGAAGCTACCATTTTTTGAAGAATGGTCTTTTCCTCCAGGTTCAAAATCCACCTTTTCATACCGCCAGCGCATAGGCCAATCAATTTTCCAATGAAGTTTGATTCTTTGCTTTTGTCCAATCGTTTGTTGACCAACGTGCTGACAATTTTGACATGTATAAAAAATAGTTTGTGTTGTTTCATCGTAACGTGTAATTGTAGTGGTATCGTGGTAACAATTATCACAATATAAAGAGATTGGATAATAATTTTCTCGCTCAGTTTGATCGGGTTTTTCAGAACGAAAACGGCTTAAAATATCATATATCTCTTTGCGCTTACTCAGAGCTAGGGCAATTTCCTCATCGTAATTTCCACCTTCATAAGCTTGTGTTTCAAAAATAAATTCAGGTTTAATCGTCATTTTTTCTAAATCATTGCGAAATAATTGTTCAAAATAATCACCATAGGAAGTAGCTGTAGTATCTTTTTTAGGAGCTGCTACTTTTGTATAAGGCATGCCGATACTTTTGGCTGATACCCCCGTAACATTTTGTGGAATTTTGCGTAAACGATCATAATCATCCCAAGATAAAATATAACGAGGCTTGGCGCCTAAAAAAGTGAGTGCTTGAGTGACGAAATAAGTGGTAGCAATTTCACGAAAATTCCCCACGTGAATGTAACCAGAAGGACTAACACCAGAAGCGCATGTAATCGTATTTTTTTGATCTGACTGTTGGCTGATTAACTTGTTAGCGATTTCAAAAGCCCAATGCATAAAAAAACCTCCTTGTTAAAATTTATTCAGCTATTTCTTTTAATTGTAGCATTGAATTGAAAAAAATTCCTTTTTGCTCTTTTTAAAGATTGTTTTGCAGCAGGGCAAAGAAAAAACACTCAAAACAGTTAACTGTTTTGAGTGTTAAATTTATACTAAGCAATGATATGCGAGCTGAAGTATTCTTCAATTTTAGCTGCATCTTCTTCGGTGCGGGAGATGACAATAACCGTATCAAAGCCTGCAATGGTGGTTACTTTTTCTGGTACTTCAATATCATCGATTAAAGCACATAAGACTTGGGCGTTATCGGGAATCGTTACAATAATGGTTAAAAAATGCACCCGTTCCACTTTAACTACCACATCTTCAACCATATGGATTAGACGACGTTCTTCTTCGCGACCATCTCCATCAAAGCGGTCACCTTGAAAAATCTCAAACCGAGCGATGCCATTGTCATCAGGTGCCTTAATGATTTTTAAATCGCGAATATCACGAGAAATTGTAGCTTGAGTAGCACTTACACCATGACTTTCCAAGATATTTAGTAATTCTTCTTGAGTGCGAACGGTTTGATTGCTAATGATTTGTTTAATTAATAAATGACGGTCTGCTTTACGCATTTGTTTGCTCCTTTATCAATAAATTTGCAACCTCATCATAACAAAATACTTTATTTTATGATAGTCTTATTAATGTTTTTTTATACACTGGATGTTTTCATAATACAAATTTATGCGTAATGTAGCACTTTTATAGTAAAAGTTTGAATTATCTGTCTTTTTTAACAGAAAAATATTTCTCTGAATAATTTTCTCCGAATAATAAAAAGTAATAAAAAAATCGTCACTTTTTATATGTTGTCAAGTAACTCTTTTTTTATTTAAAAGATAAAGATTAAAAAAAGCGACTTTCAGACTTGAAACTCATCACCATTATCGGTATAATGGCTAAGGATGTGGGGAAAACCTACAGACCACAAAATCCACATCAAAAACGGATCTGAGACAGGGTGCTTTACCAAATAGTAAAGTCTGCCAAGGAGCTTGACGTTTTTGAAAGGGAAAAAACCAAATTGGAGGAAACAAAAACATGGCAGTAATCTCAATGAAACAATTGCTAGAAGCCGGCGTACACTTTGGTCACCAAACACGTCGCTGGAACCCAAAAATGAAGAAATATATCTTCACAGAACGTAATGGTATCTACATTATCGACTTGCAAAAAACAGTTAAATTAGTAGATGCAGCTTACGACTACATGAAAAACGTTGCAGAAGAAGGCGGCGTTGCATTGTTTGTTGGTACTAAAAAACAAGCACAAGAAGCAATTAAAGAAGAAGCAACTCGTGCAGGTCAATTCTACGTTAACCATCGTTGGTTAGGTGGTACTTTGACTAACTGGGAAACAATCCAAAAACGTGTTGCACGTTTGAAACAAATCAACAAAATGGAAGAAGACGGTACTTTTGAAGTACTACCTAAAAAAGAAGTTGTGGGCTTAAACAAAGAACGCGAACGTCTTGAAAAATTCTTAGGTGGTATCGCTGATATGCCTCGTATTCCAGATGTAATGTACATCGTTGACCCTCGTAAAGAACGTATTGCTGTTCAAGAAGCTCGTAAATTGAATATCCCAATCGTAGCGATGGTTGATACAAACTGTGATCCAGATGAAATCGATGTTGTAATCCCATCAAATGACGATGCGATTCGTGCCGTTAAATTAATTACAGCTAAAATGGCTGATGCATTAATCGAAGGCAACCAAGGTGAAGACCAAGTTGTTGAAGAAACTTTCGTATCAGAAGATGCTGAAGGCACAACTTCAATTGAAGAAATCGTTGACGTTGTTGAAGGCGACAACCAAGCTGAATAATTCAGTTGCATAAATTTTGACACGGAGCTGTTTCAAAGGCTAGGCGGCAAGCCTCACTCTCCTTTGAAACAGCTTTTTTTAAAGAAATGCAGGCTACCTGCAACAAACTTCGAGGAGGAACCACAAAATGGCAGATGTTACAGCTAAAATGGTTAAAGAATTACGCGACATGACTGGTGTCGGTATGATGGATGCAAAACGCGCATTAGTAGAAGTTGAAGGCAATATTGAAAAAGCCGTAGACTTATTAAGAGAAAAAGGTATGGCAAAAGCAGCTAAGAAAAATGATCGTATTGCCGCAGAAGGTTTAGCTTCTGTTGCAGTAAACGGTAACGTTGCTGCTGTTGTTGAAGTTAACTCAGAAACTGACTTCGTTTCTAAAAACGAAATGTTCCAAGATTTAGTTAAAGAAATCGCTGAATTAGTAGCTGCGAATAAACCAGCTGACATGGAAGCAGCAATGAAATTAGAAACTGCTAAAGGTACTGTTGAAGCAGCTTTAATTGAAGCAACTCAAGTTATTGGTGAAAAAATCAGCTTCCGTCGTTTTGAAGTTGTTGAAAAAGACGATAACGCAGCCTTTGGTGGCTACTTACACATGGGCGGTCGGATTGCTGTATTGACTGTTTTAGAAGGTACAACTGATGAAACAGTAGCAAAAGACGTTGCAATGCACGTTGCTGCTATCAACCCACGCTATGTTGATGAATCACAAATTCCAGCTGAAGAATTAGAACATGAAAAAAATGTTTTAACTGAACAAGCATTAAACGAAGGCAAACCAGCTAATATCGTTGAAAAAATGGTTGAAGGCCGCTTGAAGAAATTCAAAGCTGAAATTTCTTTAGTTGACCAACCATTTGTTAAAGATCCAGATATGACTGTTTCTCAATACGTTGCTTCAAAAGGCGCTACAGTGAAATCATTTGTACGTTTTGAAGTTGGCGAAGGTATCGAAAAACGTGAAGATAACTTTGTTGAAGAAGTTATGAGCCAAGTTAAAAAATAATTCTATTCAATTGAATAGTAGGGAACGCATTTTATGCGCTCCCTTTTTTTAAAGCCAGTTATAAAAAAATAACGGCAAACCCTGACGACAGTATAAAGATTATCGCAATTTATGCTACAATAGTCAGTAGAAGATACGGAGGAAGCAAAATGGTTAAACCAAAATATCAACGAGTAGTCCTAAAATTAAGTGGAGAAGCATTAGCCGGTGATGAAGGCTTTGGTATTAAACCACCAACCATTAAAGAAATTGTCAAAGAAATTAAAGATGTCCATGCATTGGGTGTTGAAATGGCAATTGTAGTTGGTGGCGGTAATATTTGGCGGGGACAAATTGGTGCCCAAATGGGTATGGAACGCGCTCAAGCAGATTACATGGGAATGTTAGCTACCGTTATGAACGCTTTGGCATTACAAGATACGTTGGAAAATGAAGGCGTACCAACGCGCGTGCAAACATCCATCGAAATGCGCCAAATTGCTGAACCTTATATTCGCCGTCGAGCAGAACGCCACTTAGAAAAAGGGCGTATTGTAATTTTTGCCGGTGGTACTGGTAATCCATACTTTTCAACGGATACTACGGCTGCATTACGGGCAGCAGAAATCGATGCTGATGTCATTTTAATGGCAAAAAACAATGTTGATGGTGTTTACTCAGCAGATCCAAAATTAGATGATACTGCGGTGAAATTTGAAGAATTAACACATCTAGAAGTGATTGCAAAAGGTCTTCAAGTTATGGATTCAACTGCAAGCTCATTAAGTATGGACAATGATATTCCTTTAGTCGTCTTCAATTTAAATGAACCAGGAAATATTCGTCGTGTTATTTTGGGCGAACATATCGGCACAACAGTTAGGGGGAAGAAATAAATGGCTGATGCAACTATGACAGAAGCAAAAGAAAAAATGCAAAAAGTCGCTGAAAACTTGCAGCGTACATTAGGACAAATTCGTGCAGGTCGTGCGAACTCTGGTTTATTAGACCGAGTTTTAGTACCTTATTACGGGGTACCAACACCACTTAATCAAATGGCTTCTATTCAAACACCAGAAGCACGAGTTCTTTTAATCACACCTTTTGATAAATCAATGATTAAAGAAGTGGAAAAAGCTTTACTAACAAGTGATATCGGGATTACACCACAAAGCGATGGTACTGTAATTCGCTTAGTTTTCCCACAGCTAACAGAAGAACGCCGAAAAGAACTGGCTAAAGAAGTGAAAAAAGAAGCTGAAAATGCTAAAATTGCAGTTCGTAATGTTCGTCGCGATGCAATGGATGCTTATAAGAAACAAGAAAAAAATAGTGATATTACAGAAGATGACTTGCGCAACTTAGAAAAAGACGTGCAACAATTAACTGATGATAGCATTAAGCAGTTGGATCAAATTGCGGCAGATAAAGAAAAAGAACTTTTAGAAGTTTAATAAAAGTTTTTAGAAGGTGTGACAAAAGTCTTGTCACACCTTCTTTTTTTTTGCGAATAAACGGTATGAAAAAAATAGCCTCTTTTTTTGTGGAACAATTTTAAATTAAAAGATTAATTTACCAATAAATTTTCAACTTTATAAAGGAAAAGAGTTTTTTTGTGAAACATTACTCCGAGTAAAAAAGCGCTTTTGAAATCCATTTTGTGGATAACATCCTTTAATAATTTTAAAAAGCATTCTTGCTTTTCATAGGCAAGTATTCTGATTATTGCTATAATAGGGAAGATGATTTACTTGCGAGTAAAAATAGTTAGGAGGCTTTTTTATGTGGCGTTTTTTTCCACAGAAAAATAAATACGTTCAAGAAGAAGCGGCGTTTACATTTGATCATAATAAGGAAATTCCCAAACATATCGCAATTATTATGGACGGTAATGGTCGCTGGGCACAAAACCGTCGTTTGCCCCGTGTTGCTGGACATAAAGAAGGGATGGAAACGGTCAAAAAGATCACAAAACATGCATCTCGTTTGGGGGTAAAAGTTTTAACATTATACGCTTTTTCAACTGAAAATTGGAAACGACCAGAAGAAGAAGTAAGTTTTTTGATGCAGTTACCGGTCGACTTTTTTGATAAATTTGTCCCAGAACTAATCAAAGAAAATGTGAAAGTAAACGTAATGGGCTATATTGAATTTTTGCCTGCCCATACACAAGATGCGGTAAAACGTGCAATTGAGCAAACCAAAGATAACACTGGGATGGTACTAAACTTCGCTTTAAACTATGGCAGTCGAGCAGAAATAGTTACTGCTGTGCAAGATATTTATACAGAATTTAAAGAAAAAGATGCTAAAAAAGAAGCAATCACAGAAGAAGTGATCAGCAATCATTTGATGACAGGATTTCTACCTGCTGAATTGCAAAATCCCGAATTACTAATTCGAACAAGTGGTGAAGAACGAATCAGCAACTTTTTATTATGGCAAATTGCCTATAGTGAATTTTTCTTTACGGATGCTTTGTGGCCAGATTTTAATGGCGAGTTGTTGGAGATGGCCATTGCCACTTTCCAAAATCGTGATCGGCGTTTTGGCGGTTTAAAAAAATAGTTAAATTTGTAAAAACAAAGGAGGAATGGTTGTGAGACAAAGAGTTATCACAGCAGTTGTCGCGCTGGCATTATTTATTCCCATTATTTATGTCGGGGGCGTAGCAATTGAAGTGACTGCAGCAGTGCTTGCTGTAGTGGCTGTTTATGAATTATTTAGAATGAAAGAACTGAACATCATTAGTTTTGAAGGAATTATTAGTGCTATTGGTGCGGTACTACTAGTATTGCCAAAAGCGCGCTGGTTTTTCTTTTTACCCGCTAATGTGGATAATTTTTCGTTGTTTTATTTAACGGTATTATTACTACTAGGGGCAGCTGTCGTTTCTAAAAACATGTACACCATCGATGAAGCTGGGTTTCCAGTTTTAGTTAGTCTATATGTCGGCATGGGATTTCGTGAATTTGTTAGCGCCAGGACTGAGAGTTTAATTATTCTATTTTTTGGTTTACTAATCGTGTGGGCAACAGATATTGGAGCGTATATGGTTGGTCGCCAATATGGCAAAAATAAATTGTGGCCGGAAATTTCGCCTAATAAGACAGTGGAAGGTGCTTTAGGTGGGATTGTTTCTGCGGTAGTTGTAGCTGCGATTTATGTTTTAATTTTCCAAAGCCAGCAAGACTTTGGTCATTCTTTACCGTTAGTCCTTATCTTTACGATTATTTTTTCAATTGTGGGGCAATTTGGTGATTTGGTTGAATCGGCAATTAAGCGACATTTTGGTGTAAAAGATTCTGGTAATATTTTACCTGGCCATGGTGGCATTTTAGATCGTTTTGATAGTATGTTGTTTGTTTTTCCAATTATGCACTTATTTGGAATTTTTTAAAAAAAGGCAGTCTTTAAAAGTTGGCGCTATGGCTAGCTTTTAAAGGCTTTTTTTTATGAAGAATGGATGGAATTTTACGAATGTAGGAAACTTGCTACTGGAAAAGATTTCTTCTAACGTTTTTAAGCTGCTGAAAGATTTGATTTCAAATCGATAAAAGAATAAAATGACAAAAAGCCCTAGGAAAGTTTTGTCTAGACTATTTGTATGCTAAAATAAAAAGGCACTACTTTAGGTGTGGGAAAAATAGTTTTTGGTGAAATAAAACAAAACTATGCATGAAGGGAAGACACAACATGAAGACAATTATTACGTTTATTCTCGTGTTTAGTGTAATCGTTATTATACACGAATTCGGGCATTACTTTTTTGCTAAAAGAGCTGGTATTTTGGTGCGGGAATTTGCAATTGGAATGGGACCTAAAATCTGGGGCCATCAAGGAAAAGATGGCACGACTTTTACTTTACGGGCCTTACCGATTGGAGGTTACGTTCGGATGGCGGGAAACGGTGAAGATGAGGTTGAATTAACACCAGGGATGCCAGTAGGACTAGTTTTAAATGATGAAGGTAAAGTAAAGCAAATTAATACTAGTAGCAAAGTACAGTTACCCACAGCTTTTCCTTTTGAATTGGCTGAATTTGATCTAGAAGACGAGTTATTTGTATCAGGTTATCAAAATGGCGATGAAAGCCAGCAAATGCGTTATGAAGTTTTACATGATGCGACAATTATTGAATCTGATGGGGTTGAAGTGAGAATCGCACCTCGCGATGTGCAATTTCAGTCTGCCAAATTATGGCAGCGGATGTTGACCAACTTTGCTGGACCGATGAATAATTTCTTATTAGCGATTGTTTTGTTTATTGTTATTACCTTCCTTCAAGGTGGCGTAGCGATTACCAATACTAATAAAATTGGGGCAATTAGCGACAATTCACCCGCGCAAATGGCGCAGTTAAAAGAAGGCGATGCAATTGAAAGTGTTGATGGTAAGCAGATTTCTTCTTGGGAAGATTTAACTGCTGCCATTACAAGTAGTAAAAATGAAGTCTTACATTTTACCGTTAAAAGAGGAAATGAAACATTTACGACTGAAGTTACCCCTAAAAAAGAAAATGTTGAAGGGCAAGAAGTGGTTCGGATTGGGGTGCAAGTTCCTATGGATACCAGTGTCACAGCGAAGTTAACTGGGGGCGTAAAACAAGCAGTTAACAGTTCAGTCCAATTGTTACGGGCCTTGGGTAATTTAATTGCCAAACCAGATATTAATAAATTAGGTGGGCCAGTGGCGATGTTTCAAATGTCATCAGAAGCGGCAAAACAAGGTCCTTTGACGGTAATGCTCTTAATGGCTGTTATTTCAATGAATTTAGGCGTAATGAATTTATTGCCAATCCCCGCATTGGACGGTGGGAAAATTGTGCTTAATATTATTGAAGGTCTGCGAGGGAAACCGCTCAGTCAAGAAAAAGAAGGAATTTTAACATTAATCGGTTTTGGCTTTTTGCTATTGCTGATGGTTTTAGTTACGTGGAATGATATTCACCGCTGGTTCTTTTAAAACGTAGCTTGAAAGTTTAAGAAAATAGAAAAAATACATTAAAAATGTCAAACAGTTTTCATTGTTTGGCATTTTTTTATGGGTGCAATAATTCCAAATATGGCTTATACTATTTCAGGTACCTTAGTAAATTTAATGGTTCGATTTTCAGATTAAAAATTGATTTTTTAGGTACTTATTTGCTTATTAAGCAAAATTAATTGAAGTTTATTTTGATGCTTCAAGCTTTTTATAAAAAAGGGGGAAGGTTTTTTGGCAAATGAAAATGAACGGTTTGCGATTTTATTAGAGCAAATTGATTTAGCGCCAGAAGAAAGGCAACATCCCTTATTAAAAGACGGCGAAATTACCGAAGTTGTGGTACATCGGAAATCGCGTGTCTGGGAATTCACCTTATCTTTAGCAGAAATTTTACCAGCTACATTGTATCAAAAGATTTGGCAAAAATTGCAATTAGCATTCAATGAAATTGCGAGCGTGAAATTGCATCTTAAGGTTAGTCAGGCTGATTTTAACGAAGCACTATTACAAGATTATTGGCTATTGGCTATGCAGCAAAATTGTAGTACAAAAGCAGTTGAACAAGCTGTAAAAGGACAACTTCCTTATCTAGAAGATAATAAAATTATTTTGCCGGTGGTAAATGAAGCGGTTATTTCTTATTTAACAAGTGAGTATCTACCAAAACTTGAGTTGAGTTATCAAGATTTTGGTTTTCCTAAGTTTCGGATTGAACCTCGTTTTGACGAAGCAAAAGGAGCCCAAGCCATGCAAGAAATGGCCAAAAAACAAGAAGCGCAACATGCACAATTAATGCAACAAGCGCAAGAGAACATGGCCCTTCATGAGCAAAAGAAAAAACAAGAGAAAAATCCGGTGCTAGGACCACTTGTTTTAGGTCGCAATATTCCTAGTGATGAACCAATTACACCAATGGTCAATATAATTGAAGAAGAAAGACGGGTTACGTTTGAAGGTTTTGTTTTTGATGCAGAAGTGCGGGAATTACGGACAAAACGGAAACTTTTAACATTGAAAGTAACTGACTATACTTCTTCTTTCATCGTGAAAAAGTTTTCCAATGGTGAAAAAGATGAACAAATCTTTGAAGCATTAACAAAAGGTAAATGGCTGAAAATTCGCGGTAGTATCCAAGAAGATACTTTCCAACGCGATTTAGTCATGATTGCACAAGATATTGCCGAAGTGAAACACGAACCTCGCAAAGATTATGCACCTGAAAATGAAAAAAGGGTGGAGCTACACCTACATTCTAATATGAGTACAATGGATGCAACCAATAGTATTTCTGATTTAGTCGCCCAAGCCGGAAAATGGGGACACCGTGGGATTGCTATTACAGATCATGGTGGCGCGCAAGGTTTTCCAGATGCTTACCATGCTGGTGAAAAAGCAGGTGTCAAAGTTTTATACGGTGTTGAAGCTTATGTAGTGGATGATGGTGTACCAATTGCTTATAATCCAGCTCATGTATCGTTAACCGATGCAACCTACGTCGTATTTGACGTGGAAACAACGGGGCTATCTGCCGTCTATGATACGATTATTGAATTAGCGGCAGTGAAGATGCATAAGGGAAATGTTATTGCCTCTTTTGATGAATTTATTGATCCTGGTCACCCATTGTCAAAAACAACTGTTGATTTAACAGGGATTACTGATGAAATGGTACGGGGCTCAAAGCCAGAAAAAGAAGTGATGGCTTTATTTACTGAATTTGCCAAAGATAGTGTTTTAGTCGCCCATAATGCTTCTTTTGATATGGGATTTATTAATACTACTTATAAACGTTTGGGAATGCCGGAAGCAAAAAATCCAGTGATTGATACCTTGGAATTAGCGCGCTATTTGTATCCAGAATTTAAGCGTTTTGGTTTAGGGGTCTTAACGAAAAAATTTGGTGTTGGATTAGAACAACATCACCGGGCAATCTATGACTCTGAAGCAACCGGACATCTGGCTTGGATTTTTGTCAAAGAAGCAATAGAAAATCATGATATGCACTATCATGAAGATTTAAACCGCCATGTTGGTGGTGAAAACTCCTTTAAAGCAGCAAGGCCATTTCATGCGACCATTTTGGCGCAGACACAAGCCGGCTTAAAAAATCTCTTTAAGTTAATTTCAATGGGAAATGTGAAATATTTCCACGGCGGTGTTCCAAGAATACCCCGCTCAGAAATTTCAAAATTACGGGAAGGCCTTTTATTGGGAACTGCTTGTGATAAAGGTGAAGTTTTTGTCGCCATGATGCAAAAAGGTGTCGAAGAAGCAAAGGAAAGAGCCAAGTTTTATGACTATATTGAAGTCATGCCAAAAGCAGTATATGCACCATTGATTGAACAAGAACTAGTCAAGAATGAAGCAGATTTAGAAGAAATTATTCGTAATCTGGTAGCGATTGGTCACAAGCTAGATAAACCGGTAGTGGCGACAGGGAATGTTCATTATTTGAACGAAGAAGATGCGATTTACCGCAAAATTTTAATTAACTCCCAAGGTGGTGCCAACCCACTAAATCGTCACAGTTTACCAGCGGTTCATTTTCGCACGACGGATGAAATGTTAACCGCCTTTCAATTTTTAGGATCAGAAGTGGCTAAAGAAATTGTCGTGGAAAATCCCAATAAACTTTTAGATTCTTGTGAAAAAGTTATTCCAGTGAAAGATAAATTATATACCCCTAAAATTCCAGGTTCAGAAGAAGAAATCACTAATTTAAGTTATAACCGCGCCAAAGAATTATACGGTGATCCGTTACCTGATATTGTTGAAAAACGCTTGGAAAAAGAGTTGAAATCGATTATTGGTAATGGTTTTTCCGTTATTTATTTGATTTCTCAAAAATTGGTGCATAAAAGTAATGAAGATGGCTACTTGGTTGGTTCCAGAGGATCAGTGGGCTCTAGTTTTGTAGCGACAATGACTGGGATTACCGAGGTAAACCCCCTAGCACCGCATTATTATTGTCCAAATTGTCAGTACTCAGAATTTTATGAAGATGGATCTTACGGTTCAGGTTTTGATATGCCGGAAAAAGCGTGTCCTAAATGTGGCACTCGCTTAAATAAAGATGGGCATGATATTCCTTTTGAAACTTTTTTAGGCTTTAAAGGCGATAAAGTGCCAGATATTGATTTGAACTTCTCCGGAGAATATCAACCTGAAGCTCACAACTATACCAAAGTGCTATTTGGTGAAGATTACGTTTATCGGGCAGGGACAATTGGTACTGTGGCCGATAAAACAGCTTATGGCTTTGTTAAAGGTTATGAACGTGATCATAATATGCAATTACGCGCAGCAGAGATTGATCGGCTCGCCCAAGGTGCTACTGGCGTGAAACGAACGACAGGTCAGCATCCGGGGGGGATTATTGTTATTCCAGATTATATGGATGTTTATGATTTTACGCCAATTCAATATCCAGCCGATGATTTAAGTGCAGAGTGGAAAACAACTCACTTTGATTTTCACTCGATTCATGACAATATCTTAAAACTGGATATCTTAGGCCATGATGATCCAACAGTAATTCGGATGCTTCAAGACTTATCTGGTATTGATCCAAAAACAATTCCGACAGATGATCCAAATGTTATGCGGATTTTTGATGGGCCTGAAGTTTTGGATGTAACAGAAGAACAAATTTATTCTCGTACTGGTACTTTAGGAATTCCTGAATTTGGGACACGTTTTGTCCGAGGGATGTTAGAAGAAACGCATCCGGCGACTTTTGCTGAATTATTACAAATTTCTGGTCTTTCTCACGGTACCGACGTTTGGTTAGGAAATGCAGAAGAATTGATTCGCCAAGGAAAAGCTACCTTAGCCGAAGTAATTGGTTGTCGGGATGACATCATGGTTTATCTAATGCATGCGGGCCTTGAAAGTGGGATGGCTTTTAAAATTATGGAAACAGTCCGTAAAGGGCAATGGAATAAAATTCCAGATGACTTAAGAGAAACCTATTTAACAGCTATGCGGGAAAATAATGTGCCGGATTGGTATATTGATTCGTGTTCTAAAATTAAATATATGTTCCCTAAAGCCCATGCGGCAGCGTATGTCTTGATGGCGTTACGTGTGGCTTATTTTAAAGTCTATTATCCAATTTTATATTATTGTGCATATTTTTCAGTGCGGGCAGATGACTTTGATTTAGTTTCTATGACGCGAGGAAAAGATGCAGTCAAAGATCGTATGAAAGAAATCACCGACAAAGGGATGGAAGCTTCCACCAAAGAAAAGAATTTATTGACGGTTTTAGAACTCGCCAATGAAATGTTAGAGCGAGGTTTGGAATTCGGTATGATTGATTTGTATAAATCAGATGCCGTCAATTTTGTCATTGAAGACAATAAGTTAATCGCACCATTTCGAGCAGTACCAAGTTTGGGAATTAACGTTGCCAAACAAATCGTGGAAGCTAGAAAAGATGGTCCTTTTCTTTCAAAAGAAGATTTAGCTAATCGTGGGAAAGTTTCTAAAACACTGATTGAATATATGTCAGAAAATGGCGTTTTAAAAGATTTGCCAGATGAAAACCAACTGTCTTTATTTGATTCTATGTTCGACTAGGCACTAAAATTACAACAAATTTTGTTGTAAAAGATAAAGTCGATAGTGACAATTAACTTTTTTATTTTAGAATCTATCAATAAAACCACTAATGAAATGCTGTTTATTTAAATAAGGGGCTGTGACAAGTCTTTGTTCACAGTCCTTTTCAACTATTATTTTATTTTGAAATAGCGTAATAGAATTTAAAAAAATGCGTGTAAAGGAGGAGTAGGGATGTTAAAAGAAGAACGATTTAATGCTATCGTTTCTTTAGTAGATGAAAAAGGAACGATTCGCGTGGCCGACATTGTCGAACGCTTGAATGTATCGGATATGACTGTTAGGCGAGATTTAACTGAATTAGAAGAACAAGGGCGCTTAAAGCGGGTTCACGGCGGCGCCAAAACCGTCCATACTTATCGTTACGAAGAACTATCTCATTCTGATAAACAAATTATAAACATGGCTGAAAAAAAGTTAATCGCACAAAAAGCGTTGGAATTGATAAAAGAAGAGGAAACAATTTTTTTAGGGCCGGGTACAACGATTGAAGTATTGGCTCAATTAATTCAGCATGATTCGTTACGAGTGGTGACAAATTGCCTACCTGTTTTTGAAACGCTAAGCCAGAAGCCGGGAAACTTAAAAGTCTATTTAATCGGTGGCGAGATGCGGATGCGGACACGTTCTTTTTTTGGCGAAATTGCCAATCTGTCTTTAGCGGACATGCACTTTCATAAAAGTTTTTTTAGTTGCAATGCCTTAAAGGAAGACAAAATTATGACAGCCACGATTGAAGAAGGGCAAACGCAGCTTATCGCGTTGCAAAATTCTTTTGAACGTTACTTGTTGATGGATACTTCCAAAATCGATAAAGAAGATTTTTATACTTTTTATCGCTTAAAAGATGTGACTGCTGTTATAACAAACCCTGATGAATACAACAGTTCGCAAATTTTTGAAGATAAAGTTCAAGTCATAAAATAATTACCTTTTGAGTTAAAACAAACACTTTACTACCATAAAGTGTTTGTTTTTTTGTTTTTAATGCGAGGAATAGGGAAAAACATTGTAAAAAATGCAAAAAATAAAACATTATCCATAAAATAATTGTTGATAAATGTTTGTAAATGTTTTATTATGATAGAGGAAGGTGATGAGATGCTAAAAACAAAACGCCAACAAGCGATTGTTGCATTATGTGAATTGCATGGTGTAGTTACGGTGAAGTTCATTCAAGAACAATTAAATGTTTCCGATATGACAATTCGACGTGACTTAGATGAATTGGCTTCTCAAAACTTGTTGATTCGAGTTCACGGTGGCGCCAAGAGTCTTAATTTTGAAAATGAAAAACCGACAGAATTATCCCATGGTGAAAAAAAGCAATTACACAGTCGTGAAAAAGAGTTTATTGCCAAAAAAGCCGCAGAAGCAATTCATGAAAATGATACAGTTTTTCTAGGACCGGGGACGACAATTGAATTGATGACAAAATATTTGCCTAAGAAAAAATTACGAATTATAACCAATAGTCTACCTGTATTTAACTTACTTACCACTAATGATCACTATGATTTGTATCTAATTGGTGGAGCGTATCGCAAAATTACGGGTGCTTTTGTCGGATCAATTGCCAATGAAACAATTCAAAAGCTAAGTATTCAAAAAGCTTTTGTCGGTGTTAATGGAATTATGGAAGAATTTGTCTCGACATTTAGTATAGAAGAAGGCAAATTTCAGCAACTTGTCTTAGATAAAGCCCAACAAAAGTTTCTAGTTGCCGATGCGTATAAATTTAATCAAAGTGATTTCTATAATTTTTATAACTTAAACGAGATTGATGCGCTTTATACAGATGATACAATCAGCGAAGTTGTGAAAAATCATTATGAACAGTATACAAATATCATACATTAGGAGGAAATATGATGCGTGTTGTAATTGGTGCTGATGCACAAGGAGAAAAATTAAAAAATGTTATAAAGGATTACTTAGTGAGTGAAGGTTATGAAGTCGTAGATAAGACAGTAGCCGGAGCGGACTTTGTTGATTCTACTTTAGCGATTGCCGCAGATATTAAAGCAAATGATGGGTCAATGGGGATTGCTTTTGATGGTTATGGCGCTGGCAGTTTTATGGTCGCAACTAAAGTGAAAGGCATGGTCGCAGCTGAAGTTTCTGATGAACGTTCCGCTTATATGACAAGAGAACATAACAATGCCCGCATGATTACTATTGGTTCAGAAATTGTCGGCGAAGAACTAGCTAAAAATATCGTTAAAGAATTTCTAGCAGCCCATTATGATGGTGGACGCCATCAAATTCGTGTAGATATGTTAAATAAAATGGCGTAATAAAATGGAGGAATAATGATGAAAATTGCAATTGGTTGTGACCACATTGTCACAGATACAAAAATCGCTGTTTCCGATTTTTTAAAAAGTAAAGGTTATGAAGTAATCGATTGTGGGACGTATGATTTTACCCGGACGCATTATCCAATTTATGGGAAACGGGTCGGTGAAGCAGTCACAAGTGGCGCGGCTGATTTAGGCGTAACAATTTGCGGCACTGGCGTAGGAATCACTAATTCGGTCAATAAAGTTCCCGGTATCCGGGCAGCTTTAGTGCGAGATATGACGACTGCCATTTATGCCAAAGAACAATTAAATGCCAATGTCATTGGTTTTGGTGGTAAGATTACAGGTGAATTTTTAATTAATGATATTATTGAAGCGTTCATTAAAGCCGATTATCAAAAAACACCGGAAAATGAAGCGTTAATTGCAAAAATCAATGCTGTCGAAGGGGGAAAACCAGCCCAAGCAGATCCCCATTATTTTGATGAATTTTTAGAAAAATGGGATCGTGGCGAGTACCACGACTAACTAATAGAATAATTTATTAAATGGAGGTCTTAGCATGATCGTAACCATTACGATGAACCCTTCGATTGATATTTCGTATCCCCTTGAAACGTTTAAGCTTGATACTGTCAATCGTGTCGTTGACGTAAAGAAAACTGCCGGTGGTAAAGGATTAAATGTAACCCGCGTGTTAAAACAATTAGCAGATGATGTAACAGCAAGTGGTCTGTTAGGTGGCTTTTTAGGTGAAAGTATCAAAAAAGACTTAGATGAAGCTGGCATTTCACATTCTTTTAGTCAAATCGACGGTGAAACTAGAAACTGTATTGCGATTTTACATGAGGGAAAGCAAACTGAGATCTTAGAAAGTGGTCCTGTTATTTCAGATAAAGAAGCTGAAATTTTCCTAGAACACTTTACTGATTTAGTTAAAAAGGCTAGCATTTTGTCTTTTTCTGGCAGTCTACCAACAGGCTTACCCAAAGATTTTTACGCAAAAATGATTGCAATTTGCAATGAACAACATAAACCAGTTGTTTTGGACTGTTCTGGTGAATCTTTGAAGTTAGTATTAAAAGGAGATGCCAAACCACTACTCATTAAACCTAATACCGAAGAATTAGCGGATTTATTAGGACGGGATGTTAGTGATGATATTGCGGCATTAAAAGCTGCACTCCAAGATCATTTATTTGATGGAGTAGAGTGGATTGTAGTTTCAATGGGGGCTAAGGGCGCCTTTGCAAAACATAACGATAAGTTTTATCGGGTAAAAATTCCCAAAATTGAGGTTGTGAATCCAGTTGGCTCTGGAGATTCGACTGTAGCCGGATTAACTTCGGCAATTAATAATGGTGATTCAGATGAGGATATCTTGAAAAAAGCCAATGTTTTGGGTATGCTTAATGCGCAAGAAGCAGTAACCGGACATGTAAATTTGGATCATTATCAAGATCTATTTGATCAACTAGACGTGTCTTTAGTTTAGAAAAATTTTAGGAGGAATATATATGACAACCGAAGCAAAAAAAGCCTATATCAAACAATTAAGTGACAAAAACGGTGTGATTTCCGCACTAGCCATTGACCAACGAGGCGCTTTAAAGAAAATGATCAATAAATACCAAGACCAAGAAGCCCAAGGAGAACAAATTGAAGAATTTAAAAAAATCGTTTCTTCAGAATTAACCCAATATGCTTCTTCTATCTTACTTGATCCAGAATATGGTTTACCTGCAGCAAAAGTAAGAGATGAAAATGCTGGTTTATTATTAGCTTATGAAAAAACTGGTTATGATGCTTCTACACCAGGACGCTTACCAGATATTTTGTCGATTTGGTCTGTGAAACGACTAAAAGAAGCAGGGGCAGATGCATGTAAATTCTTACTTTACTACGATGTGGATGAAAGTGATGAAATTAACGACCAAAAGAAAGCCTTCATGGAACGCATCGGTTCTGAATGTGCGGCAGAAGATTTACCATTCTTCTTAGAATTAGTATCTTATGATGCTAACGATGCCGATGCCAGCACGAAAGAATATGCGTTGAAAAAACCACATAAAGTCATTGAAATGATGAAAGAATTTTCAAAACCACGTTATGGCGTAGATGTCTTGAAAATGGAAGTGCCTGTTAACATGAACTATGTGGAAGGCTATACAGAAGGTGAAGTTGCTTATACAAAAGAAGAAGCGATGGCTTACTTTAAAGAACAATCAGAAGCAACGAATCTTCCATTTATCTTCTTGTCAGCAGGTGTTTCAGCAGAATTATTCCAAGAAACATTGAAATTTGCTAAAGAAGCTGGCTCCACTTTCAATGGTGTTTTATGTGGTCGGGCAACTTGGGCTAATGGTGTAGAACCATTTATCACAGGGGGGCAAGAAGCTGCAAGAGAATGGATGCGGACACAAGGTCGTAAAAACATTGAAGAGTTAAACGAAGTGTTACAAGCTACGGCGACACCCGTTAAATTTTAAGAAAAAAAGTAAGGCTACTGGATTTTTCCAGTAGCCTTTTTTGTGGCAAAAATATTGATTTTATTTCGTAGTATTTTTCTCTTCTTACTTGAATAAAGCTAATCATTACCTAATTTACTTTTTCGTCATTTTTACAACAACTTCACAGCGAGCAGTTTGAGGAAACATATCCACTGATTGTAAATAATGAATGTCATAAACTTTCGCTAAACTAACTAAATCTCGAGCTAACGTTGAGACGTTACAAGAAATATAGACAAATTTTTTGACTGGCTGTTGCGTTAACGCACGTAATAATTTTTGATCTAAACCAGTGCGGGGAGGATCTACGACAATGGTATCCGGACTAAAACCGTCTTTTAACCACTGAGGAAGGAGTTCTTCAGCTGTTCCCGTTTCATAATGGGTGTTTGTCACACCTAGACGTTTGGCATTACGCTTAGCATCTGAAATGGCTTGTTCGATTGTGTCCATTCCCCGTACTTCTTTCGCTATTTTTGCCATTGAAAGACCAATTGTCCCGACACCACAATAAGCATCTACCAATGTTTCTTGTGGCGATAAAGCCAGTGCTTTGCGGGCTTCATCGTATAAAATTTTTGTTTGATACGGGTTTAACTGGAAAAAAGCGCGAGCAGACAAATCAAATTGCAATTCATCCAATGCTTCTGCGATGCTTTCTTTGCCCCATAAAAGTTCGGTCTGTTCTCCCATAACCAGTGACGTCTTTTTATTTTGAACATTTTGCATAATAGAGACTAAAAAAGGTAAACGCTGGGTTAACTCACGAATTAAGCTGTTTTTTTGGGGTAATTTATTAGTATGTGTAATAAATACTAATTGGACTTCGCCAGTTTGTACCCCTTTTCGTACCATCAATGTTTTTAAAATCCCACTATTTTTCTTTTCATCATAAATTGGAATTTGATATTTATTAATTAATTGTACCGTCGTATTCATAACAGCTTGTGTGTCTGGTTCTTGCACCAGACAGTTATCAATTGCCACTAAGTTATGCGAACCAGTTTCGTAAAGACCGGCTTCAGCTTTTTGTTTTTTCGTATTATATCGCAGTTGAAATTGTGCTTTATTACGATAACGCCATGGGTCTTCCATCCCAATAGTTTCTTTTAATACGTAATTTTTATAACCAGCTGGTTTGAATTTTGTTAAAGCTTGTTGCAATAAATCGCGTTTAAAATCTAATTGTTTGTCATAAGCCAAATGTTGCAACTGGCAGCCACCACAACGATCATAAAAAATACAAGGGGGCGTAATCCGATGTGGACTTTTTTTTATGATTTGTAAAATCTGAGCTTCAGCGAATTTTGCAGTAACATTTGTAACTTGAGCGGTTATTTTTTCTCCGGGTAAAGCTTTGGGGATAAAGACGATTAGGCGTTTGTAATAGGCAATTCCTTCACCATTAATACCCAAGCGTTTAATCGTGACGTTAATTTTTTGTCCCTGTTTGACAACTTGTTCCATAGCTGGCTCCTTGTTTGTGACAGCAACTATAAAAAGTGCTGTTCTTTTTGTCTTTTTACTGTAGTTATCTTAACATAATCTATTCAGAAACAAAACCAACCGAAAGGCTTTAGACAAGTAGTACTTTATGGTACACTACAAACATATATTCGTGTTTTAGCTATTTATGAAAACTGGTAAAGGAGGCTTACTGATGATTACTGTTGCGCGGGTAGCAAAAGGGAAAAATGGATTTTATGAAGTTGATTTATCCAATGGTGAAACTTTAAGAGTTTCAGAGGATTTACTAATTAAATTTCGTTTGTTAAAAGGACTCGAGTTAGACGAGAAGACACTAGCAGAAATCAATAAAAATGTGCACTATGATGTCGGTGTTCAATTGGCGTTAAATTATATAAGTTATCAGCTGCGCTCAGAAAAAGAAGTACGAACATATTTGAAAGATCGTGAAATTCCTAGTTCAGATCGAGAAAAAATTATCGCACATTTAAAAGACTTATCTGTCTTAGATGATAAAATCTATGGCGAAAGCTACGTTAGAACGCAAATGCGTTTGAACGATAAGGGTCCAGCGGTAATTAAACAACAATTGCGTCAAAAGGGTCTAACTCCAGAGGTAATCGAAAACGCGCTGTGGTTATATGATGATAAGACTCAAATTGAAGTAGCAGAACATGCCGCCAAAAAAATTCTAAAAAAAATTCATAATAAAAGTTTTAAAGAAACAAAACAAAAATTACAATTAACGCTACGGCAAAAAGGTTTTAGTGGCGATATTACCAATTTAGTATTGGCTAATTTGGAACTGGAAATAGATGAAGATTTGGAAAAAGAGGCTTTAAAAAAAGCAGGTGAAAAACTTTGGCGCAGACATCAAAATAAAGCACCGCAAATTCGTAAGCAAAAAATCAAACAAAGTCTTTATCAAAAAGGCTTTTCATTAGAGGAGATTCAGCAGTTTATCGATGAACAAGAAGAATGAGCATTTAAATGAAGCACAAATAAAAGAGTTGCAACAAGTTTTTATTGCCTGGTATCAAAAAAACAGACGTAATCTACCTTGGCGCCAAAGTCGCGATCCATATTTTATTTGGATTTCTGAAATTATGTTGCAACAAACTCGCGTAGATACAGTTATTGATTATTTCTATCGTTTTACTGCTAAATATCCAACTATTAAAGCACTAGCAGAAAGTGATGAACAAGAACTTTTAAAAGTCTGGGAAGGGTTAGGTTATTATTCACGCGCCCGCAATTTAAAAAAAGCCGCCCAACAAATTATGACAGAATTTGACGGGACCTTTCCAACTGATATTGAGAAGATTCATTCATTAAAAGGTATCGGACCATACACTGCTGGGGCAATTGCTAGTATCGCTTTTGATCAAGCCGAACCTGCCATTGACGGTAATGCCATGCGGGTAGTTAGTCGCTTATATGGGATTGATGCTGACATCGCTAAACCCGCCAGTCGCAAAATTTTTGATCAAGTATTGCGTCAACTTATCCCTGTTGCTGCACCAGGAGATTTCAATCAGGCGCTAATGGATTTAGGCTCAGGGATTTGTACGCCTAAAAAACCAGAGTGTGAAACCTGTCCTTTAAAAAACTTTTGTTTTGCCTATCAAACTGGTCAGCAAGAAAAATATCCAGTTAAAACAAAAGCAGCTAAACCAAAAGATGTTTATTATTTTGCGACAGCTATCACCAATACGCAAGGTGAATACTTATTAACACAAAGACCAGATGACGGGTTGTTGGCAAAGATGTGGACGTTTCCTTTAATTGAAGTTAGTAAAGAGACGTTTGAATTCGGGCAAAAAAATTTTAATAAAGAAAGTCATGAATTAAATCTTTTTTCAGTAGCAGAAGATATCTCTTTACCTGAGGTGTTGCCTAAAGATGTAGTGTGGCAAAAACGACACTTAGGTGAGATCAAGCATATTTTTAGTCATTTAAAATGGCATGTACTGCTTTTTTATGGTGTTAAACAAGCCGACTTTTTACTGCCTCAAAAAAGTCACTTTGTCCCTTTAAAAGAATTTGACCACTACGTTTTCCCTAAGCCGCAGCAAAAGTTAGTTGACCTGTTGGAAAAAAACAAACAGTGAATAAACATTTCTAGTCAAGGCTTACTTTTATTGCTATAATAATTACGATGTCGGTGTAAAACATACCCAACATACCATCATGGTTAAAAGGGAAGGGTTATAGCATGCAAATTCCAAAAGAAGGCGAGTTTGTAACGATCCAAAGTTATAAACACGATGGCAATTTGCACCGTACGTGGCGAGATACAATGGTTTTAAAAACCAGTGAATATTCGATGATTGGTGTCAACGACCACACACTTGTAACAGAGTCAGACGGTAGACGCTGGGTGACAAGAGAACCTGCAATTGTCTACTTTCATAAAAAGTGTTGGTTTAACGTCATTGCCATGATTCGTGAAAAAGGTGTCTCCTATTATTGTAATCTAGCTTCACCTTATTTATTAGACGAGGAGGCCTTGAAGTATATTGACTATGATCTTGATATCAAGGTTTTTCCTGACGGTGAAAAGCGGCTACTAGATGTGGATGAATATGAGCAGCACAGTAAGCTCATGCATTATCCCAAAGACGTTGATTATATTTTAAAAGAAAACGTCAAAATATTAGTGGATTGGATTAATAATGGTAAAGGTCCTTTTTCTGAAGGCTATATCGATATTTGGTATGACCGCTACAAGCAATTGTCACGAAAATAAAAAAACTATCCTGCTTTTTGGTAGGATAGTTTTTTTAGCTTCATTTAAGGATTTTAAGGTACAATAAAGATATAAAAATAAAATACAGGTTGGATAAGAAATGAAGACAAAAACTAAGTTAGGATTTATTATTTTAGCCGTTAGTCTAATAAGTATAGCAGGGGTTATTTGGCAGAGTGAATTAAAAAGCGACGCCACAAAAGAAACCGTAGAGAAAAAAGAACATCCTTCGGTTTTGACAGTTGATCAAACGAACCCTTTGACTGTCACCAGTAAAAAAGTTCAAGTTTACGTTGATCCGTCTTTATACAGCACAGTGGCAGAAACAGATAATGATTATGTTTTGCTAAAAAAAGAACCAGATGAAAAGAGCGAAACAGTTACAAAATTGTATCGTGGTGAGTGGGGGCTTTATTTGGTAACGCAAGGCGACTGGATAAAAATAAACACCAATGAAGGGAAAATCGGTTGGCTCAAAAAAGAAAATGCCGAGATTGCAACCAGTTCTCGTAAAGTAAAGCCAACATTAGCCCAATTTAAAGTAGTATTAGATGCCGGACACGGCGGGGTTGATACCGGCGCTGAAAGTGAAGACGGGACTTTAATTGAAAAAGAGTTGACGCTACAAACAGTAAAAAAAGTAGGTGCGGCTTTAGAAAAGCTCGGCGTAACAGTTGTATATACCCGTACCGAAGATGAGTACCTTGAGTTAAGTACTATTACTAAAAAAGCTATGGCAGAAGATGCCGATTTATTTATCAGTCTGCATTATGATAAATATGACTATGATAATGGCATGGATGGGCAAACAACTTATTATTACTATCAAGAAGATAAAGAAGTGGCGACAATTATAAATAATGCTCTTGACCAAAATCTTTCTTTAAATAATAATGGCATTCGAGTAGGTAATTATTTTGTTTTACGTCAGTCCAATCGTCCTAGTCTATTATTGGAGTTAGGTTATTTGAATAGTGATCGTGATTTAGCGCTATTAAAGCAAACAGATTTTCAAGCGAATGTAGCGAATGGAATTGCAACAGGTGTACGTGCTTATGTGGAGAGTTTAAACAAATAAAAACCAAAAAAGAAGCTGTGATAAAACTATCATCACAGCTTCTTTTTTAGAATAAACGTTGTGACAAAAGTAGCTTCTTCTTAAATAAGACGGAATTTGCAAAAATTTGAAAAGCAACTTTTGCAAATTTCGTCTTATTTTTTGAAGCTGGTCGCCTCTATCACAAGCTCTCCATTTTTTGATGTAAACAGTTTTAAAGCAATAAATTCTTCTTAAAAATAAGCTGAAATTATACAAAAATTTGAAAAGCAAATTTCGCAAATTTCAACTTATTTGTTGAAACTAACCCCATCTATTACAACTTCATCTTCTTTTTGAAATCTAACTATTCAGCCAGTTTTTTTGTCATCGTAATATGTTTTATACCCGCTTCATAAAAAGGTTCTCCTTGGGGGATAAACCCTAATTTATGGTAGAAATCACGAACTTGCCATTGTGCCCCTAAGGTAATTTCTTTAAAATCGTGTTCTCTGGCAAAATCTTCGGCACCTTTTAGTAATGTTTTTCCGAGACCTTTGCCCCGATATTCTTTTAAAACGGCCATTCGCTGGACTTTTACAATTTCATCATTTATCGGTAGTAGGCGAACTGTCGCCAATGGTACTTTTTTATCGTCATATAAAACAAAGTGAACAGCATAGGCTTCATTTTCATCGATTTCAACAGATAGCGGTACGTTTTGTTCTTTGACAAAAACTTGATTCCTAATTTTTACTGCCGCTAAATAAATGTCACTCATTGTGTCACGAGTTTGGAGGATGCGCAAAAAAATCGCCTTCTTTCATTATTTTTTTGATTCTTGCCAAATAATCGGCAAACTTGCTTGCTTTAAGTTTGCAATCTAGTTATTTTTTGATAAGATTAGTAACAACTAAAATTAAAACAGAATCACCAAATTGTAAACTGTTTTGTTTAGACAAAGGAGTGATCGCTTGTTAGACAAACTAAAGAATTCAAAAATCATGTTTTGGTCGCTGGAGTTACTGATTTTAGCTACTTTGATTTTTGTTTCAACTAAAATTGATTTTATTTTTAAACCTATCGGTACCTTTTTTTCTACTCTTTTTGCTCCAGTATTAATTGCTGGCTTTTTATATTATTTGTTAAATCCAATTGTGAACTTATTGGAAAAAAGAGTCAAATTAAAACGTATTTACGGCATCATCTTAGTTTTTCTACTTTTAATTGGTGCACTGGTCTTATTGATTGGTAGCGTGATTCCAAGTCTGGTTAGCCAGATTAGTTCTTTAGCCGAGAGTACGCCATCTTTTATCGCCAGTGTGGAAAAGTGGATTAGAGAAATGGCCCAAAGTCCATTTTTCAAACAAATTGACTTACAAGCCCAGTTTGATAAATTAGATATTTCATATGGAAATATCATTCAACGTTTCTTAAGTAGTTTATCAAACAGTATCGGCTCAATTGTCGGTCAAGTAGCCAATGCAACAATGATTATTGTAACTGCGCCGTTTATTTTATTTTATATGCTAAAAGACGGCAATCGTTTGGTGCCAAATATTGAACGCTTCTTTCCTGAAAATCGCCGCGAACAAATTGTTGATTTGTTGGGGAAATTGAATTATACCTTATCTAAATATATTAGTGGTCAAGCGATTGAATGTGTTTTTGTGGCGACTTTTACTTTTATCGGTTATCTAATTATTGGGGTCGATTACGCCTTTTTATTTGGCGTTATCGCCGGTGTTACGAATTTGATACCTTATCTTGGACCTTATTTAGGTTTGATGCCAGCTGTTTTAGTCACAGTCTTTTATTCACCGCTAAAAGCATTATTATGTTGTGTCGTAGTTTTAATCGTCCAACAACTAGATGGCAATATCATTTATCCAAATGTAATTGGTAAAACATTAGCCATTCATCCTTTAACAATTATTTTAGTGTTGTTAGTGGCGGGAAATATTGCCGGTCTATTAGGAATTTTCTTAGGCGTGCCTTTTTATGCCGTCTGCCGTGTTTTGGTTACCTTTATTGTCAAACTTATTAAAGAAGATAAAAAAGTAGCAGAAGTTCCCGTAGCAAAAGATGAGGAGCAAAAAATAGAGTAGTGTGGTTTTTATTGCAAAGAATTTACCTTTGTGATACGATTTTAGCGTGGTAAGTACCACGCTTTTTTTCTATTTAAACATGAAAATATAAGGAGAGAAAGAAATTATGAATTCTGACCCCGAGAGTCAGTCGCTGATCGCCCAGTTTTTATTACTAATTGTTTTAACGTTAATTAATGCCTTTTTGGCAGCGTCGGAAATTGCCGTTGTTTCAATTAACAAAAACCGGGTGGAGCAAAAAGCTGAAGAAGGCAATGTCAAGTCGCAAAAGTTATTGAAAATATTGGAAAACCCAACGAATTTTTTATCTACGATTCAAGTGGGGATCACATTAGTCAATATTTTATCTGGGGCGTCTTTAGCCGACACACTATCCAGTCGTCTAGCACCTGTTTTAGGTGGCGGAGCCGCCGCTAAAAGCATTGCCAATATTATTGTTTTAGCAATTTTAACTTACGTATCAATCGTTTTTGGTGAATTGTATCCTAAGCGAATTGCTTTAAATAAATCAGAAGAAGTGGCGACCTTTACTTCTGGTGTAATCCGTGTAATTGGAACCATTGCAAAACCATTCGTTTGGTTATTATCAGCTTCAACGAGTCTTTTGGCTAAAATTACACCAATGGATTTTGACGATGAAGATTCGAAAATGACGCGAGACGAAATGCGTTATATGTTAGAAACAGAAGGCGTTTTAGAAGAAGACGAATTAGAAATGCTGCAAGGCGTTTTTTCTTTGGATACAAAAGTCGCCCGTGAAGTGATGGTGCCACGTACAGACGCATTTATGGTAGATATTAATGATCCAATTGGCGATATCGTAACCGAAGTACTGTCAGAAAATTATTCTCGTATTCCAGTTTATAATGAAGATAAAGACAAAGTAATTGGTGTCTTGCATACGAAAAATCTGTTAAAAGCGGCGTATCAATTTGGTTTTGAAAATATTGATATGCACAAAATTTTACAAGAGCCTTTATTTGTCCCAGAAACAGTTTTTATCGATGACTTATTATACGAATTGAAAAAAACCCGTAACCAAATGGCGATTCTTTTAGATGAGTATGGCGGGATGGTTGGGGTTGTTACTTTAGAAGACTTATTAGAAGAAATCGTCGGTGAAATTGACGATGAAACAGATGAAGTCGAAAAGCTGTATGAAAAAGTAAATGACCATGAATACATTATCCAAGGGCGGATGTTAATCGATGAATTTAACGAAGCTTTTGATACGGATCTGCATATGAGTGACGTAGATACAATGGCAGGTTATTTAATTACAGCACTAGGGACAATTCCAGATGAAGGTGAAAAACTTTCCTTTAAAGTAGATAACCTAACGTTGATTTCAGAAGAGATGGAAGGATCTCGAGTGTTAAAAATACGCGTTATTTTCCATGATCCTGAAATTGAAGTTGAACCAGAAGAAGAACGTCGTCATTTTCGCAAAGAATTTGAAGATGATGAACCAAGACGTTAAGTAAGGAAGTGATGTGCTGAAATTTTAGCACATCCTTTTTTTATCATTTATGAAATTTTCAATCCATGCTATACTAGCATAGTTGTTTTAGATAAAAATAAATCAAGTTAATGGTTAAAGCCATTTTTAATTTAACGAACCAAAGGAGAACATAATGGATAATCCAAATTTAAGAAAAGAAGTCGATAGTCGTCGAACATTTGCGATTATTTCCCACCCGGATGCTGGGAAAACGACAATTACTGAACAATTATTACTTTTTGGTGGCGCAATTCGCCAAGCCGGAACCGTCAAAGGTAAAAAAACCGGTAATTTTGCTAAATCTGACTGGATGGAAATTGAAAAACAACGGGGGATTTCTGTAACCAGTTCAGTGATGCAATTTGACTATGATGATAAACGGGTAAATATTTTAGATACGCCCGGGCACGAAGATTTTTCTGAAGATACTTATCGAACATTGATGGCAGTTGATAGTGCTGTCATGGTCATTGATAGCGCCAAGGGGATTGAAGCTCAAACAAAAAAACTATTCCAAGTTGTCAAAAGACGGGGAATTCCAATTTTTACTTTCATTAATAAGTTGGACCGTGACGGCCGAGAATCACTGGAATTACTAGAAGAATTAGAAGACTTATTACAAATTGAATCTTACCCAATGAATTGGCCGATTGGGATGGGAAAAGGCTTAGAAGGACTGTATGACATTTATAATGAACGGATTGAACTGTATCGTCCTGAAAATTATGGTGGTGAACGTTTAATTCCTTTAGATCAAGCTGGTGAAATTCCTGCCGATCATCCTTTTAGAGGGAGCGGGCAATACGAGCAAGTTTTAGAAGAAGTAGAGCTAGTCAAAGAAGCAGGGGATAGTTTCGATCGCAAAAAAATTGCCAACGGAGAACAAACGCCAGTCTTCTTCGGTTCTGCTTTGACCAATTTTGGTGTCCAAACTTTCTTAGAGACATTTTTAGAATTTGCCCCATCACCTTATGCTCACAAAACACAATCAGGTGATGAAGTTAGCCCTTATGAATCAGAATTTTCTGGTTTTGTCTTTAAAATTCAAGCGAATATGAATCCTGCCCACCGTGACCGGATTGCTTTTGTTCGGATTTGTTCGGGCACTTTTGAACGAGGCATGGACATTACGTTAGAGCGTACTGGTAAAAAAATGAAGTTAAGTAATGTAACGCAATTTATGGCTGATGCTAGAGAAAATATCCAAGAAGCTGTAGCCGGCGATATTATCGGGGTCTATGATACTGGTAATTATCAAATTGGCGATACCCTTTATGAGGGCAAGTTAAAAGTGGCTTATGAAGAATTGCCGTCATTTACACCAGAGTTATTTATGAAAGTTCAAGCCAAAAATGTGATGAAGCAAAAATCTTTTCATAAAGGTATTCAGCAGCTAGTGCAAGAAGGTGCGATTCAAATGTATCGGACGTACTTGACTGATGAGTATGTAATTGGCGCAGTTGGACAATTACAATTTGAAGTTTTCCAATACCGGATGAAAAACGAATACAACGCTGAAGTGGTGATGACACCAATGGGGCACAAAATCGCTCGTTGGATTGATCCTGAACAATTGGATGAAAAAATGGGCTCCTCTCGAAATATTTTGGCGCGAGATCGCTTTGACCAACCACTATTCTTATTTGAAAACCAATTTGCGGAACGCTGGTTTGCCGATAAGTATCCCGATGTGAAGTTGAAGAGTTTGATGTAAAATTTTATAATATAAAACTTAAGTTGTTGTTTTAGGCTATGCAATCACGTTGCATAGCTTTTTTTATGTTATCTAATAAATCTATTTGAATTCACTTCATTATTTAATGAAACGTAAATTATAACCCTTCGAATTAGAAATTTCTGTGCTGTTTTTAGTGAAAATCGGTGTAATTCGTTGTTTTTCTAATGATAATAACAGATGTAATATTCATTATATTTGAAAAATATCGGATTATAAATTAGTATTGGATTAAATAGTATTATATTTTTTTAATTTTATGAATTCGTATTGAGTACTAAAAGAAGGGAGATTATCTGGAATGATTGGTATAAAAAAATTAAGCGCTTTGCTTTTAGGTACCCAACTTCTTTTTGCAACGGGTTCTTCCTCGTTTTCCGCGACCCAAAATTACGATGAAAATTCAAGTGAAAAAACGCACGAAACGACTACCGAATCCACTAAAAAATTAGAACTTCATGATAGCATTAGTGCAACCCTTGAGAGTCAAACAAGTGCTAGTTCTGAGGAACAAGTAATCGCTGAAGAGCAAGTAGCCGATAGCAGTACAAAAGAAAGTGAGTCTAAAGACCCGCCGACAAAAGAAAGTGTCAGCCGTGCTGTAGGGGTACAGGCAAGTGGTAGTGGGGCTTCCCAAGATGATCCGCGAGTTGTTGAAAATTCTGCGGAATTAAGAACTGCACTTGCAACGGATCAAGTTGCTTACATTCAATTGGCCGAATCTACTGATATTTTTGAATTTAGTGGAAGTTCTCCTCAAGTTAAAAGTAATGTTACGATTGATGGAAATGGCCGCACCATTTCTTACAGTAAGAATGCTTTTGAAGTTACTGTAAATAATGTTTGGGTGAAATTTATGAATATGACTTTTGGTTCGCCCGATTATTCCGTAACTACTAATGAGTATTATGGTTTTTGTCGCGGTCGTGCAGACTATGTTACGGTTGAAGTGGAAGATGTCACGTATTATTCAACTCGAGGTGCGCAACCTTTCCACAATACGGGAACTGATTGTAAAATTGTCTTTTCAGGAGAAAACTTTTTCTCAGTGCAAAAAGGGGGGTCTTCTCAAGAATTTGCGGAGTGTGATCATTTTCTATTTAAAAAAGATAGTCATACGACAGTTGATCATGCTACTGGCTATCATAGAGCCATTAGAACAGGCGGTGACGATTTTAGTTTTGAATTGGAAGATCGCGCAGTTGTAGACTTTAAAACAGATGTTAATTTTGTCAATAATTATGATAGTGGAACAATCAAAGTTGGTCAAAATGCATCGCTTAAAATTAATGGAAGTGAAAGTTTTGTTGATAGTAGTAATGAACCAACAACTTTTCAAGTTGATGAGGGTGGAAAACTCGACATGACTTTTGCTAATGCATATAATTTTTCGAGTACATCCGAATTTCGTTTTGCAAAGGACTCAACGCTAAATATGGCAGTAACAAATGCAAATCAAATTTTTAGCAGAACAATTTCTGCAGATAAGTTCACTATTGATAATGCTTATCGTTTATCTTTTAATGTTTCTGGATCAACAAACAAGGAGCCTGTCAATGCAGGGTTCACATTTGCTGAATTCATTCCCGGGATTACCGGTTACGGTATTACGGCAGGCAATACTCCTATAAACACCATTATTGGTAGTGGTGCTGTCATTAATTCGAATGGGACCGATTTCACTTTAAATTCGCCTCAAGACTTTGAGACAGACGAAAAAACAACGATTCGAGGAGCAAGAAGTATTATCTTACAACGCCTACCCAATCCAGCGGTGATACTAGATATCAAACAAGTGGTTAAAGATACTAGCGCTGTTTTTAATCTGACTGATTATTTGACCAATAATAATGTTATTACTGGCGTAGATTATTTGCTGTTTAGTAAGCAGCAAGATACTGAAAGCTTTAATGATACTGATAAAATCGCTGAACAAAAGATAGAAGCAAAAGCAGAAGAAGCAGGAACAGAAACAGAAACAGAGCTTACTGAAGCAGAAATTACATGTCCTGTAGAGTTTACCGATTTAACAGAACAGACAGAATATTGGCTTTATGTCCAAATCAAAGCTGGTTTTGCAGCAGGTGATAGTGAGTGGTATGAAATATCTTTTACCACAAAGACGGATGCACTCAATGTAACATTCCCAACTGAAATGTTCTTTAATACCGAAATGTCTGAAGCAGACAGACGACTACTAGTCACATCACAACGCTATCGAGTCAAAAATAATAGTGCTTATCCAATTGAATTAAAGATAAATTCTTTTAGTGAAGACGGTGTGTCAGGCGTTGACTTGTTAGAAAATATAGACGGTGATACCAAGAAAGGTCACTTATATTTACAACTAGCAAAAGATAGTGAAGGACTAACTACTTTAACAAAAGATACAAAGGATGTTGATATGGGAGAATTAGCTATCGATCAGCAAATAAATTTACAGTTTACAGGTGAATACTTTGGTAACGCAGGTAAGGAAATCAACACAAAATACAATATGATTTTGGAATTTACGAGAACGGGGGAGTAACGAAATGAATACAACTAACACGCAGTCCAATCAAAAAAACAAAAAAATAATTTTACTTTTATTATTACTTTTGTTGTTAAGTGTTGGGGGATATTTTGTTTATCGTCATTTTAATCAACCTGATGTACCTGTGACAATCGTTAGTGGTGAGTTTTTGCCAGATGGAAAAGATGCAGCCAAAATTTCAGGTGAAGAATTACAACAATTGGCGCAAAAAAAAGTAGATGCTAGCCAGTTCAACATGGTTATCGCCCCCACTGCCAATGTACAACAAGGTACAAAGAGTGATTTGTTTATTCAAAATCCACCTCATAACGCCAATCCAATCAACGTGGAAATTCGGTTAAAAGATTCAAATGAATTAGTTTATACCTCGGGCGCTATTCACCCGGGTTATGAAATAAAAGGAGCTACTCTGGAAAAAAAATTGGAGGAGGGGAGTTATCCGGCAACTGCGCTTTTTAGCATTTATGATGGTAATACCAAAGGAAAACGTGGACAAGTTGCCGCAGCGATTGATTTTGTTGTGAAATAAAAAAAGAAAGGAAGAGGAAAATGAAAAAAATATTTGGTTTAGTTGCACTATCAAGCATCGTGTTGATGGCCCTACCGGCATATGCAGAACAGGATATTATTGGTGAAAATTCTGGAAATATTGAAGTTAATGGTACATTAGGTATGGATAATACAGTTGAGGAAGCGGAGATTGTTGAAGGAACTGATCAATGGATTAATGTTACACTTCCATTAAAGACAATCTTTTATAGTACCAGCCCAAAAGCAGGTGCGACTATCACATCACCTGACTATACAATCACTAATAATTCTGGTCGTCCAGTGGATATTTCTTTTAGTAAATTAGAAAAAAGCGGCGGTGATGCTGATGATATAGGCTATAATGTATTTCTTGGACCAGTTAATGGGACGTTTAGTGAACCAAACCCACAAATTATCACAAATGGAGTTGCAGAAGATAATTCTGGAACCCCGCAACTCTTTCATCGATTACCAAATGTTAATGGCAAACTATCTGAAGGAGACGCAGCAGTTGAAGGTAGAAACAAAATTAACTTTGAATATTATGGAGCTGTTACTAATGAACTAACAAAAACGATTAAGCATGAGTACACCATGACTCTTCAATTTAAAGCTGTTAGTTGGCCAGAAGATACACCTTAATTTTGTAGGAGGGCTTGCAGATGAGTGGAGATATTCAAGTAACGGGAGTGTTAAACATGCCTGTTGAGTCGTCTGTTTCAGAGCCAGGGGAAACCACTTCAAGTTCGACATCCAATGAAGTTGTCTATGTTTCGACAAAAAAGGAGTTTTACCCACAAACAGGGGATGAGATAAATACCAACTACTTCATTATGGGAGTATTAATGATTATCTTAAGTATTACGTTGATTGTCTCCCGTTTTAGGAAAAAGACAACTAAATAATTTTAGTCAGTACGTCTTATACCTAAGTGGTAATGTGTTATTAGTAAATGATAGTAGTAAATTTTAAATGCAGCGTTTGTTAGTGACGCTGCATTTTTTATTGTTTTTTTTAGACCAATCGCAAGAAGAAGAAAGAGCGACAAAAAATTCAAAAAAGATTCTATGAACTTATTCAAATTGAGAATTTTTTTTAGCAAAACACAATCATCTAGTAAAACAAATCGTATTTATGCTATTATGAGGTATAAACTTAAAAGGGGCCATAAAATGTTAGAAACGATTTTATTAGATGATCCAGCACAGAATAAACTTATGTTATTTAAACATATGTTGGAATTGGAACAGGGGTTGTATCCAATTCACTATTTTGAAAAATATACCGGTTTTTCTCATATTAAAACGGCTAATTTATTAAACCAAATGAATCAAGATTTGTTTGATTTAGAGACAGGTTATGTCTTATTTACAGAAAAAGAAAAAGTCCAGATTGACGGCAGTTTACCTAAGCTACATAGTTACCGCCAATTCTTATTACAAAATAGTGTGCCTTATCAAGTTTTACTAGCGACACTTTTACAACCAGAAATGGATTTAAAAGAGTTTGGGCAATTAACAGATTTAAGTCAGTCTTCTTTAATGCGGCGGTTAAAACCGTTAGTTGCTTATTTGAAAGATAAAGGCATTCGTCTAAATTGTTTGCAAATGGAGGTAACCGGACGGGAATCACTAGTTCGGATTATGTATTTTAACTTTTTGTGGATGGTTGATTTTGGAACAGAATTATTTCAATACTTTGAAAAAAATAATTTTGATTTACATACGCTTCTCGATGAAAATGATTTAATCTATTTGCAGTATTTTGAACAAAGAGAACAAATTATCTATCAAGCGATTAGTTTGTTGCGGACAAAGCACGGGCACTATATTGATGAGCCGGAAATTAATCACTTTTTATATCCTGCAGCTTTAAATACCCGCTTTAAGCAAAAGTTAGCCCAAGACGGCGTGGCAGAAACTTATCGGGAAAGAGAAGCTAATTTTGTGGCATATATGATTTTTTACTGGCCGCAGTATTTCTCAGAAAATGATCCGCGTTTACCTTACGTTCGAAAAAATTATAAAAGTTTGACTGAATCAAAAGCAAAAGCAGCAGACTTCTTGGCAGAAATGTTACCGTATTTTCAGAATTTCCCACGCAATAAACAAGAACTGCTACTAATAAATTATCAAACCATCTTTTTGCGCCAGCAATTGTTTGATGGCAAAGCCCCTAAAAATTTAGATTTTATTTTGGAAAGTTTAAAAGTGCAACATCCTAACTATGAAATCTTACAAGGGTATGTGGCAAATATTTTAGCGGCAAAAAAAAGTGACGATTTAGTTAATCTTTTGACGTTGGTGAGTTTACCTCAAGTGGAACGAAATGAAAAAACTGACAAAATCAAAGTTGGAATCATTGGTTTTCCAAACCATTTTCTTTTGTACTCTTTAATTAATCGAATTGAAGATTTGCCTTTTGTCGAGTATTCGTTAATGAATACAACCTCCAATGAACAATATGATGCAATTATTACGTGCGCTGCTTCTTTGGTACCTGCTAATAATCACCAATATTGGATTGTGGAAGGTGAAGGATCTTTTGATGCTACGGATGATTTCTTGTTCCGTGTGTTTAAAGAAAAACAAAAGAAGCAAAAAACAGCTTTACAACTTTCATAAGTTAAAAATACCGTTTCTAGTATCCGCAAAGGTTACTAGAAACGGTATTTTAGTTTTAAAAGTATGATTGTCGTCACTTTTAAGATGCGTTATTACTTAGCTGATTTGTTTTTATCGAAATTTCAACTAGACCAGGTAGCTCAATCTGGGTGATAGTATCAGGTTCGTAGCTGCCAGCTGGTAATTTCTTTAGAAAATATTCTTTTATTTCGTTAATTTCACGTTCATTCAGATTGCGCTTTTTATTAATCAATAAAATTTCATTATGGTTGGGTGCTACTGTATACACAACAGTAGAGTTGCCAGCCGTATAAACTTTCACCAATTCGGCATCTGTATTTTCCAATTGATTGCGCACCAAACGTGAGTGACTGTTGGTTACGTTGATTAATTTCATCTGGTTCACTCCTTCAAGGCAAGTTTGAACTAACTCATCTATTATTATACGGTTCAAAAGGCGATAAGAAAAGTGATTACACTTGAAAAGATAACAAAGTTTGGTGAATTATTTCCTGATCTAAGCCGATTATTAAAAAAATAAGACGAGAAAAAAGCTCATAATCCAGTACATTTCCGCTAGATTATGAGCTTTTTTTAGTTATTCTTCTGTTGTGTCAGCAGGTTTTTCACTTTCTTTTTCTTCAGCATGGGTAACTTCAATTTTACCATCTTCTGTTAAGCGTGCTGCCAACTCTTTTGCTTCAGGGTGATCCAAATAGTATTCGGCGATGCCATCTTCAATTTGATCTTGGATGGTACGACGTAATGGTCGAGCACCCATTGCAGGGTTGTAACCTAAATCAACTAATTTTTCTTCGACATCTTTTGGTACTGTGATGTGAAGATGTTGTGAAGCTAACATATCGTTTACTTCTTGTAGCATTAGTTCTACGATGTGCAATAAGTTTTCTTTGCTTAAAGCTTTGAATTCAATAATACCGTCAAAACGGTTTAAGAACTCAGGTGAGAAGTAGTTATTTAGTTGGTTTAAAACAGAACGAGTAACACCTTCTCTTGCTGCGGCAAAACCAACACTTGCTTCAACATTGCCAGTACCTGCGTTACTTGTCATGATGATCAAAGTATCTTTAAAGCTAACCGTGCGACCTTGTGCGTCTGTTAAGCGGCCATCATCTAAAATTTGTAAGAACATGTGTAAAACATCAGGGTGGGCTTTTTCAATTTCGTCCAATAAAATTAAACTATAAGGGTTACGACGAACTTTTTCTGTTAATTGACCGGCTTCTTCATAACCGACATAGCCAGGAGGAGAACCGATTAATTTCGCCACACTATGTTTTTCCATGTATTCTGACATATCAAAGCGAATCATAGAATCTTCAGAACCAAACATTTCGTAGGCCAGTTGTTTTGCTAATTCTGTTTTACCAACACCAGTAGGTCCGACAAATAAAAATGAACCAATTGGACGATTCTTTTTACTTAAACCGACCCGATTACGACGAATTGCTTTGGCTACTTTATCAATAGCTTCATCTTGGCCGATAACATGTTCTTTTAAGTCATGGCTAAGGTTTTTCAATTGCGTTTGTTCTTTTTCTTTTAATTCGCCAACAGGAATACCTGTTCGTTCTTCGACGATTTGTTCCATATCTTTTTCAGTGATTGTTGGTGTTTCTTCATCACTGATTTGTTTGTTTTTCATTTCTTCTAATTTGTTAATTTGATCGCGATAGTAGGCTGCTTTTTCGAAATCTTCTTCTTGGGATGCTTGTTGTTTTTGTGCTTGCGCATCTTGCAATTTCTTTTCAATCGCTTTTGGATCCACCAATTGAATGGTTAAGTTTTTCTTAGAGCCAGATTCATCTAGTAAGTCAATTGCTTTATCTGGTAAGAATCGATCTTGGATATAGCGGTTTGATAGAATTGCAGCAGCTTTTATTGCTTCATCAGTATATTTGACATGATGATAATCTTCATAACGTGGTTGCAAACCTTTTAAAATTGCAATTGTTTCTTCAACAGAAGGTTCATCAACTCGAACTGGCTGCATCCGACGTTCTAAGGCAGCATCTTTTTCAATGATACGGTACTCGTTTAAGGTTGTAGCACCTACCATTTGTAATTCACCACGGGCTAAAGCAGGTTTTAAAATATTGCCTGCGTCCATATTGCCGTCACCAGCAGAACCAGCACCGACAATTTCGTGAACTTCATCGATGAATAAGATAACATTTTCAGCTTGCTTAATTTCATCGATTAATTTTTGCATTCTTTCTTCAAATTGACCGCGAATACCTGTACCTTGAACTAAAGAAGCGACATCTAAACGAATTACTTCTTTATCCATTAATTTTTGTGGTACATCGCCATCGACAATTTTTTGTGCTAAACCTTCAACCACGGCTGTTTTACCAACACCGGGCTCACCGATTAAAACAGGATTGTTTTTTGTACGGCGATTTAAAATTTCGATTACACGTTTAATTTCATCGTCACGACCAACAACAGGATCAATGTCACCATTGCGGGCTTGTTCGGTAATGTTAATACCATATTCACCTAATAGTCCGTTGGCTCCTTGGTTTTGACGAGGGGGTTGCCCACCGTTAAAGTTATTGCCACCACCAAATTGGGTAGGGGGAGTCTGATCTCCAGGATTTCTTGGTTGCATTTGTTGCGACATTTGACGGAACAAATCATCAAGACTTCCAAAGCCAAATGGATCTTGTGCCATCATATTTGTTTGACTACCAGTTTGATTTTTCAATTTTTGGTAGCAACTTTGGCAGTAATCTAATTGCTTTCTTTGGCCATTTACATTTGCGTATAAATGAATGGTTGCTTCATTTTTGCCACAGTTTTGACAAAGCATAAATAATTCACGACCTTTCATGGATTTACTTTCAATTATTATTGTAACGCGCTTTTTTTAATGAGTAAAAAGATACACCTAAAAAGCGGGGTCAAGTCAAAGTTATCTTTGACCTTTATTGACCATAACTGTATTATACTAAAATTATTGTAGGGTGCAAGTAATTTGTCTGCTTCTATTATAAGAAGATAATTTTTGCTAGTAAGTCAGCATCTTTTGTTTAATAACAAAGAGATTGGAATTGCTTTAAATAAAGGAAGAAAAATTTTCAAATCTAATTGGACTAGATATCTTTTAGTTAATATGAGAGAAAACGGTTGTACGATTGTAAAAAAAATGGTAATCTTAACAGTTGAAAGGGCCTTTTTTGATGATTTATTTCCACTATTAAAAAAGAAAACCCTCACAAAAAACTTGTTTCACAAAGGAGACCGATTAATATGGAAAAAAAAGATTTTCACGTAGTTGCAGAAACAGGGATTCACGCACGTCCCGCTACATTATTAGTACAAACTGCTAGCAAATTTAACTCTGACATTAACTTAGAGTACAAAGGCAAATCAGTAAATCTTAAATCTATCATGGGCGTTATGTCTCTTGGTGTTGGCCAAGGCTCTGACGTAACAATCACAGCAGAAGGTGCTGACGAAGCAGACGCAATGGCTGCAATCGTTGAAACAATGAAGAAAGAAGGATTATCTGAATAATGGTTGAAATGCTAAAAGGGATCGCCGCCAGTGACGGAGTTGCCGTTGCGAAAGCTTACCTGCTAGTTCAACCGGATTTATCCTTTAACAAAATTTCAGTAGAAGATACTGAAGCAGAAGCAAAAAGATTAGACGATGCTTTAGCAAAATCTACTGAAGAATTACAACAAATTCGGGAAAAAGCAGCGCAAAGTTTGGGCGAAGCAGAAGCTCAAGTATTTGACGCCCATTTGATGGTCTTATCTGACCCTGAAATGATTGGTCAAATTAAACAAAACGTGAAAGATAACAAAGTCAATGCAGAAGCTGCATTGAAAGAAGTTACTGACATGTATATTGGCATGTTTGAAGCAATGGATGACAATGCTTACATGCAAGAACGCGCAGCTGATATCCGTGACGTTGCCAAACGTGTCTTAGCACACTTATTAGGAGTTACTTTACCAAATCCTTCAATGATTAATGAAGAAGTTGTTGTGGTTGCCCACGACTTAACACCAAGTGATACTGCACAATTAGACCGGAAATTCGTTAAAGCTTTTGTTACTGACATTGGCGGGCGGACTTCTCACTCTGCTATCATGGCTCGTTCTCTTGAAATTCCTGCAATTGTAGGAACAAAAGAAATTACAGCTAAAGTTAAAGCAGGTGACATCCTAGCTGTTAACGGTATTATCGGTGACGTCATCATTGATCCAACTGAAGAACAAAAAGCTGAATTCCAAAAAGCAGGTGCAGATTTTGCGGCCCAAAAAGCTGAATGGGAAAAATTAAAAGAAGCAGATACTGTCACTGCTGATGGTAAACACTTTGAATTAGCTGCTAACATTGGTACACCAAAAGATTTAGAAGGGGTACACAATAACGGCGCTGAAGCAATCGGCTTATATAGAACAGAATTTCTTTATATGGACTCACCTGATTTTCCAACCGAAGAAGATCAATTTGAAGCCTATAAAGCAGTTTTAGAAGGTATGGGTGATAAACCGGTCGTTGTTCGGACAATGGACATTGGCGGGGACAAAGAATTACCATACTTAACTTTACCGCATGAAATGAATCCTTTCTTAGGTTATCGTGCATTACGTATTAGTTTATCAGAATTAGGTGACGACATGTTCCGTACGCAATTACGTGCGTTGTTACGTGCTTCTGCCTTTGGTAACTTACGAATTATGTTCCCGATGGTCGCAACATTGAAAGAATTCAGAGCAGCGAAAAAAATGTATGATGAAGAACGTCAAAAATTAATCGACGAAGGTGTAGCAGTTTCTGATACAATCCAAGTTGGTATTATGATTGAAATTCCAGCGGCAGCTGTCTTAGCTGATAAATTTGCCAAGGAAGTCGACTTCTTCAGTATTGGAACTAATGATTTGATCCAATATACTATGGCTGCAGACCGTATGAACGAACGCGTGTCTTACCTTTACCAACCATATAACCCATCTATCTTACGTTTAATCAAAAACGTAATTGATTCAGCTCACGCTGAAGGTAAATGGGCTGGTATGTGTGGTGAAATGGCCGGCGATCAAACTGCTGTGCCAATTTTGATGGGAATGGGCTTAGATGAATTCTCAATGAGCGCAACATCAATTCTTAAAACACGTAGCTTAATGAAACGTTTATCTACTGAAGATATGAAAGTTCTTGCTGATAAAGCATTAAATGACTGCGATACAATGGAAGAAGTCATTGAATTAGTAGAAGAAGCGGTAAAATAAAAGTTATTTTTAACCTCGGAGATTTTTCGGCTCTTTGTCAATCAGGACTGATGGAAAAGATTTAAGTGAAACCAAAACAGAT
>MJGMH2__coassemble_872_pt1 | contig 46596 bp, 39 predicted proteins | sample MJGMH2__metabat2_low_PE_013 | metagenome-assembled genome bin MJGMH2
GCGCCGATTGTAGTGAAGGGTTTCCCTTTGTGAGAGTAGGACGTCGCCACGCAATAATAAAGCCAAGTCAATTCAGACTTGGCTTTTTTTTGATTTTAAAAGAAGTTCAATCAGGTGATTAATATCAGAAGTATTATTACTACTTTGTTAATAATCACGTATTTTGAAATACTATGAAGCATAGTTAATTTGACCTACTACACAGCTTGTTAAAATAAACAATATTTTTTACTGAAATATTATTGCGAGATTGTAAGCAATGCACAAGAGTTCATTATGTGGAAAACAGAAATTATCTTTAGAAAAGTAATTTAGAAGCTAAAATTGATTATTATTTAGATAGTTATAGATTGGAAAAAAGCAAGTTGGAAAAGGTGATAATAAAAAAAGAACCTTGAATAATCAAGGTTCTAATAAGAGCCACCTGCCGGGCTTGAACCGGCGACCCCCACCTTACCATGGTGGTGCTCTACCAGCTGAGCTAAGGCGGCAATAGTGTTATTTCTTTGAAGCACAAGCAATATTATAGCGAAGCTAATTCTCAAAGTCAATGCTTTTTAAAGGAGAAATTTAGTTGAATTATTTGCTTAATTTTACTCGGTATTGTTTATAAATTGTTTTTTCTATACTTTGGCGTGAATGCAATCTGTTATTTACATAACCATTTTATCTGGGCTACGCTATTTACTTTATTTTCCAACTAAAACTCTTCTTTTCGTTACTAGAGGCCTGAACAACTTTAACTAAGGGATTTTTATTTCCTAGCTTTGCGCACGAAATCTGGCCTAAAGCTTAAATAAAAATACGAGAAAAATTTAGCTAATTTTCTCGCATTTTTATTGTAAAACTAAGATTTAAAAATTTGCTATAGTACCGGTTAAATCTTGATAGAGTTCATTCATGAGGGTCTTGTGGTTTAATACATTTCCGTGATTGCTGAGTAGTAAAACAGCATTTTGACCGTCTTTACTGATTAACACCATGCAATGTTGGGAGGCAATCATGCCATTAGAACGTAGGTAAAGGCCTTTATCGTATTGTCCACCATTATAAGTGGCTTTTGTTTCTCGCTGCCACGCGGCATTTAAAATAGTTGGATTTACTAAATTACCAGATAGCAGTTGATGGTAGTACCAGTAAAGATCACCTGTGGTCATAGCTAGATTTCCTGTTCCTAATTCGCGCACAAATTGGCCATTTTTTTCAGTTACGACTTGGCTGTAATCAGCGGCATCTTTTCCCCCATAAGACACAGTGTGATTAGAATTTTGAAACCAATTAGGATATTCTATAATTTTTAATCCCATTTGCTTAACAAATGTTTGTTGGATAAGTTGTGCATAACTGGTATGGGTAATTTGCCGTAAAATACCTGCTAATAATACGTAGTTTACAGGTGAATAAAAGAAGCGGCCACTGTATTTGATTTGTGCATTATTCACAGCAAAATTCACGACTTCTGCTTCATTTTTAACACTTAAAGGAATCTCCGGTAGTGCAAGGCCGGAAGTCATATGCAACATCTGTTTAATCGTGATATTTTCGCTACCATAAATTTGTGGGAAAAATTGGCTTAATGGTGTATCTAAAGTTAAACGACCTGCTTCAATTTGTTTATAGATTAAAGTAGCTGTTAAACTTTTTTGAACCGAACCTATTTGGTAAAGAGAAGCCACACTATTGCGTTTTTGATTTGCAAAGTCTTGATAGCCATAGCCTTGTTGCAAAATAATCTGACCATTTTTAACTATTAGCGCAGTTCCGACAAAATTTTCCAATTTTAACCGTGTATCAAAAGATTCCCCACTTGGTGCTAGTAAATCTTTACTTAGATTTTGATATTCCGCTGCAGATAAAGCAGATGTAATCGTTTCGTTGTTGTTTGTTTCATTTTCTGAGTAACTTGAACTACTAGTGCTTTGTTCTGTTGTATTTTCGGTGGTACTCGCTGTGGCAAAGAAAAGACCTTCTCGATTACCATAAAGCCAATAGCCTAATCCGCCGACGATTAATACTAAAATCAAAGGAAATATAAATCGATTTTTCTTACTTTTAAAGTGACGTCCCCGCATAATTCTACCTCCAAAATTCAATTTATTTTACTCGTCTTTTTAGAAAAAGAAAAGTATTTTAAAAAAAGTGGAGAAAAAGTTTAAATTAATCTTGCGAAAATTTAAAAGAATTGCTATCATATTATTACAGTATTCCGGCATAGCTCAGTTGGTAGTAGCGCATGACTGTTAATCATGATGTCGTAGGTTCGAGTCCTACTGCCGGAGTTTAGCTCTCGCTTTATGCGAGAGCTTTTTTTGTGCTTTTGGAATCTTTTTCCGGTGTAAGAGGGTTAATAATTCATGCTTTTTATCGCTTTATTTTATGTCATAAAAGTCCTTTAGCGTATGGATTTCCAGTTTTTTTGTGCGATAAAAGAACTTTAGCAATGACACTTTGTAATGGCGTAGTTCTTTTTGTAAAATGCTTGTTAAACAAATGAAAACCTCTTTAAAGGTAAGCTTAAGGTTTATTTGGTATCCTTTTTGTAGTGATAACTATATTCGTGATGTAAAGGACTAGAGGAGGATATTAAAAGTATGAAGCAGCGATTGGCTTTTTTTGACAATGCAAAATTCATTTTAATGATTCTGGTTGTCTTTACCCATTTATTAGAGCCATTTATTGAGGACTGGCAGGGATATCATAATCTTTACTATTTCATCTTTATTTTTCATATGCCAGCGTTTATTTTGATTGCGGGCTATTTTTCGAAGGGATTGCAAAAGGGGAATCTTAATAAAGTAATAAAGAAAACCTTACTGCCTTATCTAATTTTTCAGCTGATATATTCTAGTTACTATGCTTTGATTGGTTTAGAAGATAGTTTTTCGTGGAATCTGTTGCTACCGAACTGGTCATTATGGTTTTTAGTCAGCCTTTTTTGCTGGCAATGTTCCTTAACACTCTTTAAAAAAATGTCGCCACTTATTGCGATTACTGTAAGTATTCTTTTAGCTTTACTGGTAGGGTATTTACCGTTTATTGATCGAAATCTGGCAATGCAGCGGACTTTTGTATTTTTACCTTTCTTTTTAATTGGGCATTATTTTTCTTGGGAAAAATTAGTGGCAATACGCCAAAGCCATCGCTACTCTTTTGCATTAGTTGGATTTGGTAGTATCTTTGCTTTTATAAGTCAATTTGAAACGTTTAATAAATATTTGGTATTTGGTTCAAAACCTTATGCAGATTTTCTTAGTGATCCCCAATTAGGCGCTTTTATTCGTTTACTGGTGCTCGTTTTAGGCTTTGTTGGGATATTGTCGTTTTTACTTATCATACCAAGACAAAAGACGTTCTATTCTGATTTGGGGCGCAATACTTTGACAGTCTATTTATTACAAGGTTTTGTAGTCAAAGGATTGCGTGCGTTAAATATTGCTGAATTTAATCTAGGTTTTATCGGTTTTATCAGCTTACTTATCTTTAGTGTGGCCTTAACATTTGCGCTTGCCTCACCTAAATGGCAAGAATTTTATACAAATTTTCAAGAAAAGTTTCGCAAAAAAATCCGACAACAATTATAAACATCAAGATGAAAAATTGCGCTTTTTGGTCCGACACTTAAACAAAGAAGTAGAAGAAATATCAGGAAAAGTGCAATAAAAAATAAAATTGTCAGAATTTTCCCATCAGTTGTAATTTTCTGGTGGCAGGAGTAAAATAAAAAAGTATGTTATTTCAATGTGAGAGGATGAAGAAAATGTCAGCAATCGACAAAGAATTGACAGCCAAATTTGCTGCTGCCTTTAAAGAAAACAACAAACAAAACGCATTACAACGAGGGGTAGTAAAAAACGGCATTAGCGCTTCAGCGGAAAATATGAGCGCCCATGTAAATAATGTGCCGGTTTTTTCAGTTGATCTTGCAACTGGGAAAGTCGCCAACCAAATGCAATCCGGTCGGTGCTGGATGTTTGCCGCATTAAACACTTTCCGTCATAAAATGTTGAACGCTTTTAATTTAAAGGATTTTGAATTGTCCCAAAACTATACTTTTTTCTGGGATAAATATGAAAAAGCTAACTACTTTTATGAAAATATTTTGGCTACTGCCTCAGAAGAATTGACAAGTCGTAAAGTGGCATTTCTTTTGCAAACACCTCAACAAGATGGCGGACAATGGGATATGATTGTTTCAATCTTTGAAAAATATGGTGTGGTGCCAAAGACAGCTATGCCAGAAAGCAGTAACTCTTCTAATTCACGGGATTTGAATAACTATTTAAATAAAAAATTACGTAAAGATGCCGTTACATTGCGAAAATTAGTCGCTGCTGGTAAAGATGCTAGTGAAATTCAAAGCGCTAAAGAAAAAATGTTAGAAGAAGTCTATAACTTTTTAGCCATTTCTTTAGGTAACCCACCAGAAACTTTTGATTTTGAATATCGTGATGAAGAAAAAAATTATCATTTAGATCAAAATCTTACACCACAAAGTTTTTATGAAAAATATGTCGGAGTAAATTTAAATGACTATGTCAGCATTATTAATGCGCCAACAGCTGATAAACCTTACAACCAATCTTATACAGTGGAAATGTTAGGCAATGTCGTAGGTGGAAAAGAAGTGAAATATCTAAATGTAGATATGACTACTTTCAAAAAATTGGCAGTTGCACAACTTGAACAAGGAGAATCTGTTTGGTTTGGCTGTGATGTTGGTCAATCTTCAACTCGTGATTCTGGTATTATGGCAATGGATGCTTATGATATGAATGACTTGTTTGATATTGATTTTACAATGACTAAAGCTGAACGTTTAGACTTTGGTGAAAGTTTGATGACTCACGCGATGGTCTTAACCGGTGTTGATGTTGTAGCAGGTCAATCAACAAAATGGAAAGTAGAAAACAGTTGGGGCGAAAAAGTTGGCACTAAAGGTTTCTTTGTGATGAGTGATGAATGGATGGATGAATATACTTACCAAATCGTTGTCCGTAAAGACTTGTTAACACCAGAGCAATTGGCAGCTTATGAAAAAACACCAACCGTTTTAGCACCTTGGGATCCAATGGGCGCATTGGCGTAGTAATGGTGATAGTCCTCTAAAGTTCCGCGGGGATAAAGAGGGCACAAAAGTTTTAAATGAATAATTTTTGGGACTGGATTTTGTCAATTTTGGCAATAATCTAGTCCTTTTTTAAAGAAAAGACCAGTTAAGCTATTCAATTTGAAGACGGTCTTTTTAATTTTCTGTTATACTTTTTATTAAATAAGAAGACGAGCTAAATTTGCCCAGTCATTTAAAAGGAGGCAGAAAAAGATGGTAAAAATTATTCCATTAGAAAAAGCAGAAAATGTCCGTGATTTAGGCGGGTACAAAACCCCAAATGGGACGGTAAAGTTTAACAAAGTAGTACGAGGTGCCAGTCTATCTGATTTATCAGTACGAGATCGAGAAGCGTTACAACAATACGGTGTAACAGATGTTGTCGACTTTCGCTCGCCTAGTGAAGCCAAAGATGCACCAGATAAAAAAATTCCAACGGCAAAAGAGTATTTTTTGCCTGTATTTGGTCATGACGAAACTAAAGCGTCAATTTCGCCGCAAGAACTTTTGAAACAATTGGAACAAGGAATGACAGCTCAAGCTCAAATGATAAAAGTTTATCGTCACTTTATTGAAGATGAGCATGCGAAAAAAGCTTACCAAGAATTTTTACAAATTCTTTTGGCTAATAGTGGTGAGCAAAAAAGTGTCCTTTTCCATTGTACAGCTGGAAAGGATCGAACGGGGTTTGGTGCTGCTTTAGTATTAGATTTACTTGGCGTAGAGCAACAAACGATTATGACAGATTATCTAGCTACCAACCAATATTTAAATGATCGCATAGCAAACATGACCGCAGCAGCTAAAAAACAAGGAGCGCCTGAACTGCTGGTAAATGGGATCAAAGCGTTAATGAAGGCAGATGAGGCGTATTTAAATGAAAGTTATACAGCAGCTAGAGAACATTATGGTAGCTTAACAAACTATGCAAAAGAAGGTTTAGGATTTACAACTGGTGAAATCAGCGATTTACAAAAATTATATCTAACCAAATAGAAGTAAGGAGTGGATGAAGATGTTACCAAAAGAAATCTTAGCTTCATTGGCACCTGATGGTAAGGCGATTCCAATTGCTGGCGGGGATGTTAATCAAAACTACCGGATTGTAACGGATGAAAATAATTACTTTTTAAAGTTTCATCCGGGAATTGAGGAAACTTTTTTTCAAGCTGAAATCAATGGTCTAAAAGAATTGGCTGATTTTGTCCGTGTGCCGCAAGTGTATAATTGGGGTCAAACTGCTGAGGGTTCTTATTTGGTTATGGAATGGATTGAGCCTGGAGAAGGTAGTCAAGAAGAGCTAGCGGCAACTTTGAGTACGCTTCATCACCATACGCAAGAGTTATTTGGTTTTTATGAAGATAATTATATTGGCGTTTTACCACAAGTGAATGCCCAAACAAATAATTGGGTAAATTATTTTTTAACTTGCCGCTTGGATGTGCAAGTGGAATTAGCAAAGCTTCATAATGTATGGAATCCAGTCCGAGAGGAGCAGTATTTACGCTTAAAAGAAGTAATCTATGAAAATTGGCAAGAGCGAGAAGTTGCGCCGAGCTTATTACATGGTGATTTTTGGAGTGGCAATTATTTCTTTGATAAAATGGGACAGCCTGTTTTGATTGATCCGGCTGTTTCTTATGGTGATCGGGAAATGGATCTGGCTATGGCTCAACTTTTTGGTGGGTTTCGGGCAGAATTTTTTCAAACTTATCAAGATTTATTTCCACTTGCAACTGGCTGGGAGCAACGGCAACCCATTTATCAACTATATTATTTACTTGTACATTTAAATCAGTTTGGCGAAAGTTACGGCAAGCAAGTGGATGAAATTTTGCAACGTTTTAACTAGCTAAATTGAGGTGGCAAATTTAGGAGGAATTTTTTGTGGCAGTAAAATATAGCCGCAACCATGAAGTGGCTTATTATGAATGTGATGTCAATCAAACAATGACATTTCCAGCTATGATTGGTGTGGCAATCAAAACATCAGAAGAACAAAGTGATGCGTTAAATCGGAGTGCCGAGTTTATTCATCGCTTTGGCTTGACTTGGGTTATCACCAACTATCATTTTCAAATTCAACGTTTACCAAAAGTTGGCGAAAAAATTCAAATTACCACCCAAGCAATGGAATACAACAAATATTTTTGCTATCGGAATTTTTGGTTTCACGATGAAGAAGGTAATGAACTGCTTATGATTGAATCTGTTTTTGTCCTGATGGATATTGAAAATAGAAAAATGGCAAGTGTACCAGAAGAAATCATCGCACCTTTTGAAAGTGAAAAAATTAAGCGTATTAAACGTTTTAAAGCAATTCCGAAAATTTCAGCTGGAAAAAGTTTACCTTATCGCGTAAGGTTTTATGATATTGACAGTAACCAGCATGTCAACAATGCCATGTATTTCAATTGGATGATTGATGTATTAGGTTTTGATTTTTTGACGACCCATGTTCCTTATGAAGTAAATATCCGTTTTGACAAAGAAGTGGAATATGGCAATGAAGTGATGAGCCATTTTGAAATTGTAACAGATAATGGGATTGAAAGTCGTCATGAAATTAGAATTGGTGAACAACTTTACTGTGAAGCAAATATTTTGTGGCAAACAAAAGAATTAGAAAAATAGCTAGTGGTACAAGTTTTATTCGAAATACTATCAATAAAATAGCATTTTTGCTAAATAAACCGGATTATGACAAACATAAGTGTCATAATCCGGTTTATTGTTTAAAACTAATTATTTTAGTTTGATTTTATTTATTAATTGGTTATTGTTCAATAAAAGCTTTTAATTCTGCAGTTGTTAGTTGCCGGTTTTTGGCAATTAGTAATTTTAAGCGGGCTTTTTGCGAATTAATGCTGTTGGCAAAAATAATACCCATTTTTTGTAATTGTGCACCACCGCCTTCATAATCATAAACAGCTTCTGCAATACCGTTAAAACAGCGGGAGACTAATACGATTGGAACTTTTTGTGCTAAAAGTTTTTTCAATGGCGGAATGGTATCAGGGGGTAAGTTGCCAGCGCCTAATGCTTCAATGACAAGCCCATCAATGTTACTTTGAGCCAATGCTTCAAATAATTCTCCGTGCATCCCCGCATAAGCTTTTACAATTGGAATCATCCCAGTGACGGTATCGACATCAATGTGAGTAGTTGGTAAAACTTCCTGCATAAAAATAATCCGACTTTTGGTAACCAAGCCAACTGGACCTAAAGTTGGGGTGCGAAAAGTTGCAACATTGGTTGTATGGGTTTTTGTCACATAACGAGCGGAATGAATTTCGTCATTCATCACTACTAAAACACCTTTTTCTTTGGCTTCATCACAAGCGGCCACACGAATAGCGGTCACAAAATTATAAAGGCCATCGCTACCGAGTTCGTTACTAGATCGCATTGCCCCGGTAAGAACAATCGGTAACAAGTTACCAATGGTAGTATCGAGGAAAAAAGCTGTTTCTTCTAACGTATCTGTACCATGGGTAATAACCACACCGTCATAACCACTTAATTTAGCATCTTGAATGCGTTCTTTTAGCTGCAACATTTCCACTGGCGTCATATGGGGACTAGGTAAATTAAAAATATCTTCTACCACTAAGTTGATATTAGCGGGAATTTCTAAATTGGCATCCATTAATGGATTGGCCACATCAGGACTGACACCACCGGTTAAACGGTCTTCTTTCATAGCAATTGTGCCACCTGTGTGTAAGACTAATAAATTTTTCATACTGCATTTCCTTTCATACTTTGAAATAGGAATAAGTTTTACAGTGTTTATTGTAGCGGATTGCTACTAGATAAACTAGAGCGAAAAAAGATATTTTGATTTTATAAAATAGAGATTTGTCCACTCTTTGTGGTAAACTAAAATGTAGTAAAATGAAAAGGGATAGGATATGATTAAAGCAATTTTTTTTGATATAGATGGGACTCTTTTAGCCGATAATGGAAAAGTCTTATCCAGCACAAAAGAGGCTATAAAAAAAGCACAGGCAAAAAATATTTACGTAGGTGTAGCGACTGGACGTGATCCAGTGAAGGTTAAAGAACTTTTAGATGACGTTGGTTTGGATATGTTTGTCACTTATAATGGTCAATTAGTTTACACGCCAAAACAAACCATTTTTGCGCAATCGTTTAAGCCTGCTGTTTTAGAAGAGGTGACGCAGTTTGCGGATGCTCACAATCGCTCGATTAATTTTGGGACAAGAAATGAAGTTGCTGGGAGTCGTTTGATGCGGATTGGTCAGTCTGCCGTTGTGCAGCGGCTAGCGCGTTTTATTCCCCGCCGGTTTCCGGTTAAAACGATGCAAAATGTGATGCAAGCTGTCAGTTTTTATAAAAAAGATGATCATTATGAAAAGATGAGTATTTTAAATCAACCAATCTACCAATGTATGATGTTAAGTCCTGAATCTGAAACGGAGCTTTTGCAAAAAGAACTGCCTAATTGTGGTTTTCATCGTTCCAATTCTTTTTCAGTCGATATCGTGCCAAAAGGTGGCTCTAAGTTAAAAGGCATTGAAGTCTTTTTGCAACATAAAGGGATTGCGGTATCTGAAGCGATGGCTTTTGGCGATCACTACAACGATATTTCAATGTTAAAAGGCGTAGGAATTGGTGTGGCGATGGGAAATGCCAAACGAATCACAAAAGAAGCAGCAAGCTACGTCACAGATACCAATAACCACAATGGAATTGCACAAGCATTGCGCTACTATCATATTATCTAATAAGAGTAAGCAAATGAGTAGGAGTTTCAGTCGATGACAAAACCGTATGAGATGGCCCAAGAATTTCATCAAATTTTTGATGCGCGCATTCCCCAGACACCGACGGCTTTTTCTTTAGAAGAAGCGACATTTCGCGCGGGCTTTAAGATAGAAGAATTAATTGAATTTTTATATGCAAGTACCCAAGACGAAGAAAAATTTCAGCTAGCTGTAAAAAAACTTCATGATGAAGTTGACACGGCAGTCCATAAAATTTTAACAAAATCTCGTGATAAAAAACATTCTGACACGCTAGTCGGGCAGGTGGATGCCTTAGTCGATTTACTTTATTTAACTTATGGTTCATTTGCGTTAATGGGAATTGACCCCGAACCGATGATGGAAATTGTCCATGAGGCTAATATGAAAAAACTTTTTCCAGATGGGAAACCACATTATGATCCAATCACAAATAAAGTGTTAAAACCGGCAAACTGGCAAGCTTTATATGCCCCAGAAGCAAAAATTGCAGCGGAATTAGAACGACAAAAAAACAGCGCTAAACGTGAAAACTGAGCCGACCCCCAAAAGTTAGACCAAAAAGTCTAACTTTTGGGGTTACTTCACTAATTTACGTTTGGTGCTGTTTTTTTTATTTAGTCAAAAAAAGTATAATAAAGAGTCCGAATAGCGAGTTTTTCTTGTTCTTTATGAATGCCAAACATAATACTAACTTCAGATGATCCCTGGTTAATCATTTCCAAGTTGATTTTTTTGCGGGCTAAAGCAGCAGTGCTTTCAGCAGTACAACCTACTCGTTGGCGCATGCCTTCTCCTACGACCATAATCATCGAAAGGTCATGGGTGATGCGTAATTCATCAGGATCAATTTCATAAGCTAGCGTACGTAGCAGTTCTTCTTCTAATGTTTTATCCAATTGATTGGCCCGTAAGACAATTGAAATATCATCGATTCCTGAAGGCATATGTTCATAACTTAAGCCAAAATCTTCTAAAATACTTAAAACCCGGCGCGTAAAACCAATCTCTCTATTCATCAAATATTTATTAATATAAATCATAGTAAAACCTTCATCACTAGCAATTCCTACGACGGGATTGTCGGTTGCATGGCGGGAATTGGTGATTTTTGTCCCTTGGCAATAGGGATTGTTAGTATTTTTGATGACAACGGGAATTTTAGCCCGATAAGATGGCATGAGCGCTTCGTCGTGGAAAACGGTAAAACCAGCATAGGCTAATTCACGCATTTCGCGATAAGTTAACTCTTTGATAATTTCTGGTTTATGAATATAGCCGGGGTGGGCCGCATAAATACCATCAACGTCGGTGAAATTTTCATATAAATCAGCTTTTACCCCAGCAGCGACAATCGAGCCGGTAATATCAGAACCACCTCGAGAAAAAGTACAGACTTGACCGCCTTCTGTGTAACCAAAAAAACCAGGGATAATTAAGATCTCTTTTGTATCGGCCCACTGTTTCATTTTTTGATAAGCTTTAAATAAAATTCGCGCATTTCCCGGTTCACTGGAAACGATAATGCCAAAATCTTTAGGATTAACATAGCGGGCATTCATACCTTTAGCCTGTAAAATACCGGCGATTAATTTGGCGTTATTATCTTCTCCGCTGGCAACGATCTCATCTTTTAAAAATTCATTGCCTGCCACAGGAAGAGTGGCCAATTTTTCTAAATGTGTTTTAATCTCTACCAAGATTCTTTCATCGACATGAAATGCTTTAGCAATCGATTGATACCGTTCAACAATTGTTGCAATTAAATCACCAACATCAAGACCTTTTATTTTGGCTTCATAAAACGCAATCAGGTGGTCAGTCACTTTAGTATCTTCTTGGTCTCGTTTACCAGGAGCAGATACTACCACGAATTTTCTAGTTGGATCAGCGCCAATAATTTCGATGACTTTTTGAACTTGCTGGGCAGAAGCCAGTGAACTTCCGCCAAATTTCACTACTTTCATCATAGTATCTCCTTTTTTAGTTGTTTTAGTAGCAAATGATAAAATAACCGATTTGCTACATTTTACAGTGCCGTTTTATTTCGTAAAGCAAAGCGAGTTTACTAACCAATAAAATCGCATTTAAGTGTTAGGCTGTAATTATTTCTTATAAGGTTACAAAAATCTGCTCTAAAAAGCAAGGTTTATTGCTAAATGGCTCACAAACTAAAATTATCAAAAAAGATTTTTAAGAGTTTATAAAGAGTTTTTTTGTTCAGCGCTTGTGAAAACCGACTTCTGAAAAAAATTGTAAAGATTTTGCTATTCTTTAGTGCCAGTCTTTTTTCTTTGTGTTATAATCTAGCGTAGATGTCTTCTGGACTGATTGTCATTGTTCAATACTATAGTAGAAAAATTATAGTATTTTAGATAAGAAAAAAAGCTGTCAGGCAGCATATAATACTGATATTTATTTTGAAAGTGGAGGAACCATCAATGGGAAGTAGTAATGTAGTCATTGGAATAGTCATCGCCATTATTGTGGTGGCAGCGATCTTGTATCTGATCAGTTATTTCATGAGAAAGAAAAATCAGGAACGCTTACAAGCACTAGAAGATCGTAGGGAGAAGCTTTTTGATCTACCGGTCTTAGAAGAAGTTGACGATGTTAAGAAGATGCATTTGGTGGGACAAAGCCAAAATACTTTCCGGGAATGGAATCAAAAATGGAATGATATCTCTACTTCTTCTTTTGCAGAACTTGAAAGTCAAATTTTCGAAGTTGAAAGTTTAAATGAAACATTCCGTTTCTTTAAAGCTAAAAACGCGATTGTCGATGCAGAACAAACCATGGATACAATGGAAAAAGAAGTGGCAGAGATTCGTGATGGCTTAAAAGAATTACGCGAAAGCGAAGAACGTAATTCACTAGAAGTTCAAAAAGCTTTGGATGTTTATGAAGACTTGAAGAAGAACTTGCGGGAGCAAGGGGAAGAATTCGGTCCTGCTTATTCAGAGTTACAAAAGCAAATTAAAAATATTGAAATTGAATTTACCCAGTTTGTAACATTAAATACTTCAGGAGATCCAGTTGAAGCGCGGGAAGTCTTAGATAGTGCTGAAAAACATACTTATGAGTTAGAAGATCGGATGAAACGCATCCCAGCGGCTTACGAAGAATTAAATAAAACTTTCCCAGATCAATTAAAAGAAATTCAAGATGGCTACAAAAAACTTTTAGAAGATCATTACGTTTTCCCAGAAGAAAACTTCCAAGCAGAAATTGACCGTGTGAAAAAACGTGTCGAAACGTCAATGGGAGATTTAGAAAAAACAGAAGTTGATACTGTCGAAGTTGCTAACCGTGACACAGCCAGTGGCATTGACTCACTTTACAATGTGATGGAACGTGAAATTAATGCGCGTCGTTACGTGGTTAAAAATAAACCTGTAATTGCCGATTATATTACTCATGCGCACCGCAACAACCATCAATTAATGATTGAAATTGACCATACTGCTCAAAGTTATACTTTAAATCATAATGAATTAGGTCGCGTTCGTGGTTTCCAAAGTGAAATTGATGAATTGACGAAACAAAATAAAGCGTTAGAACCAAAAATGGACGCTCATGAAATTCCATTTTCTGAAGTACAAGCTTTTTATAAAGATGCTTACAAAATTTTAGATGATTTAGAAAATCAACAAGTTGAAATTGACAATGAATTAAGAGAATTACGTAAGGGTGAAAAAGTTGCCCAAGAAAAAGTGGAACAATTTGAATTCCAATTACGCAATTTAAAACGCTTTGTGGAAAAACAACGCTTACCAGGTTTACCAAATGATTACTTGGAATCTTTCTTTATGGCAACTGACCGAGTAGAAGATTTAGGGAAAGCCTTAAATAAAATTCGCGTCAACATGGAAGATGTAAACAAAATCATGAAAAACTGTGAAGCTGACATTAAAGAGTTAGATACTCGAACTCATGACTTAGTAGATGCAGCGGCCTTAACTGAACAAATGATGCAATATGCTAATCGCTATCGTCATTCACATGCTGAGATTAAAGCTGCCATTGAAGGTTCATTAGAACTATTTAACAAAGAATACCGTTATCAAGACGCTTTAGACGAAATTGGTGCGGCCTTAGAACGAGTTGAACCAGGTGCTTTCAAACGAATTGAAAACTTCTACTTCAAAAATCGCGATTTAGTCTAAGGAAAAGCGAGTCCAACTGGGCTCGCTTTTTTCTTTACAATGGAAGTTTTTTATAAATAAAAAAGATAAGTTAAAAAGAGCTTCAAAGCTAAACGACCAGTTAACTTTCTTAGTTGAGAAAAACCGCTCTTTAGGAAAACATAAAGTATGTTACCTTGAAACAAAACCTATGTCCGTTTATAATAGGAAAGAATTTGAAAAGGGGAGTTTTTTTCATGATCTATTTTGATAACAGTGCAACAACCGCTATTGCGCCACTTGCATTGGATGCATATATGAAGACGAGTCAACGTATTATTGGAAATCCTTCTAGTCTACACGATTTAGGTACACAGGCTAATCGTTTATTGCAACAAGCACGTAAACAAATTGCCGATTTGTTATCAGTAGATGCAGGAGAAATTTATTTTACTTCGGGCGGAACAGAAGGAGATAATTGGGTTTTAAAAGGTACTGCCCTTGATAAAAAGGAATTTGGTCGCCATATTATTATCTCTAGTGTCGAACATCCGGCTGTGAGTGAAACCGCGGCTCAACTAGCTGAAAATGGCTTTGAAGTTAGTGTGGCACCGGTCGGAAAAGATGGTTTAGTCGACGTGATGAAATTAAAAGAATTGATCCGTAAAGACACTATTTTAGTTTCTGTGATGGCGGTGAATAACGAAGTCGGAGCAATCCAACCAATTGAAGCTATTAGTGCTGTCTTAGCCGATTATCCTAAAATTCATTTTCATGTCGATGCTGTGCAAGCAATCGGTAAAGTCCCACAAGAAAAATGGCTGACTTCACGGGTAGATTTTGCTACTTTTTCAGCGCATAAATTCCATGGCCCCCGAGGCGTAGGTTTTATTTTTTGGCGTAAAGGACGCCGTATCGCACCACTATTAACCGGCGGAGGACAAGAAAATAATCAACGGAGTGGGACAGAAAATGTCGCCGGAATTGTAGCGACTGCTAAAGCATTACGTTTAACACTTGAAAAAAAAGCAGAGCGACCAGATCATGTTGCAACATTAGGGAAATATTTATTTGAAGCCTTAGCAAAATATGAAAAAGTAACAATTTTTAGTGGTGAAAAAGAGTATGCGCCACATATTTTATGTTTTGGGATTAAAGATATTCGTGGTGAAGTTTTAGTTCATGCTTTAGAGGAAAAACAAATTTATGTTTCCACCACAAGCGCTTGTTCAAGTCGAAAACATGTAGCAAGTAGTACATTACATGCGATGAATGTGCCAAGTAATCTTGCCACAACTGCAATTCGGGTTAGTCTGGATGAAAATAATACTATGGCAGAAGTCGAACAATTTTTAATTATCTTTCATCAACTATACCAAAAATTTAGTAAAATCAATTAATAGACAGGAGTTTTATTGTGAATTACACAGAAATTATGGTTCGCTATGGTGAGCTTTCAACTAAAGGCAAAAACCGGCGTAGCTTTATTATGCAATTAGCAGAGAATGTTAAAAGTGCATTGGCTGCTTATCCTAACTTAAAAATTGACGCGCAACGGGACCGGATGCATATCTTATTAAACGGCGAAGATAGCGCGCCTGTAATTGAACGTTTGCAAAAAGTTTTCGGTATTCAAAATTTTTCCCCTAGTTTACGGGTTGAAAAAAATCTAGCTGCTATTAAAGACGGAATTGCTGAAATCATGGCTTATGCTTATACGGGGCATGAGACCTTTAAAATTAATGCGAAACGTTCTGATCACGATTTTGAATTGACGAGTAACGAATTAAATCAAACATTAGGTAGCTATGTTTTTTCTTTGTATCCGGATATTAAAGTACAAATGAAAATGCCAGATATTAATTTACGCGTAGAAATTCGTTTAGATGGCGTTTATTTATCATACGAAACGATTAAAGGCGCTGGTGGTTTGCCAGTCGGAACAAGCGGCAAGGGCATGTTAATGCTTTCTGGTGGCATCGATTCACCAGTAGCTGGATATTTAGCGATGAAACGCGGGGTGGAAATTGAAGCCGTCCATTTTGCTAGCCCACCTTATACAAGCGAACAAGCGCTACAAAAAGCGAAGGATTTAACCGAAAAATTAACACCTTATGGCGGCAATATTCAATTTATTGAAGTTCCTTTTACAGAAATTCAAGAAGAAATCAAAAAGAACGTTCCTCAAGGTTATTGGATGACGTTAACTAGACGAATGATGTTACGTTTAACAGATGCTATTCGTGAGGCACGTAAAGGTTTAGTTATCATTAATGGTGAATCATTAGGTCAAGTCGCTTCGCAAACACTACAAAGTATGGTTGCGATTAATGAAGTCTCAACTACCCCAATTATCCGTCCTGTTGTTACAATGGATAAATTGGAAATTATAGAGATTGCTCAGGCCATTGATACTTTTGAGTTGGCAATTCAACCCTTTGAAGATTGTTGTACTATTTTTGCACCACCACAACCCAAAACACGTCCGAATTTAGATAAAGTACATCATTATGAGAAAGCATTAGATATTGATGGTATGATTACCCGTGCTTTAAGTGGTTTGAAAATCGAAGAAATCACTCCGAATGCAACGGATGAAAAAGAAGCAGAATTTGCGGATTTATTATAGATGAAATTTACTGTAAAATCAGTTGAAGTCGGTTTTCTTTAGCAAATTTGAACAAGGAAACTGCAAAGAAAAAGCAGAAATTTCAATCAATCTTAAAAAGATTTTTCCTTAATTTTGCTTGAAATCGCATTTGGATAAAATTAAATAACAATTAGAAAATGATGAAAGAGGCGTGTAGCCTCTTTTTTTGTTTGTAAAAAAACACACAAGACATATTGTGAGCTGATTAGCAATGATGAAACCCCTTTTTGCCCACTCAGATATCCTCTGATATGATTAATTTAGGTTAGAAATCCAAAAGAAGAGATGATGAAGTCTAGCTAAAAAAAGGGAGGGAAACAAAATGAAACACAAATCGAAATTGTTTGGTCTGTTGGCAATTATTACGATGTTAGTGCCATTATTTGTTGGTGGAATTGTAGGAAGTGCTGCTAGTGAAAGTGAGCCAGAAAAAATTGATATGATTCTTCACAAAAAGGAATTTGAATCTATGCCTGAGGTAATAGAAAATACAGGTGAAGAAATGAATTTTCCTGGTAAAAATTTAAAAGGTGCTGGTTTTACAGCGTTTAATATTACCGATTTTGTTTATGGTTTAATTACAGGTGGAATGAAAAGTGATGTGGCAATTAAAGAAGCTCAAAAAGTAGCGTCTAAAATTGAGCATGGCGGAAATGAAGAAATCGGTGGTACCACTTATGATAGTTTTACGAAAATGGGTGCACAAGTAGGAAGCGAAGTAGTTACAGGTAGTAATGGCGAAGCTGCTTTCAATGACTTAGCTTATAAAACGAATGGGAAACACAGCGTTTATATGTTTATTGAAACTACCATCCCCGATAATGTTAGTGCTCATGCTGCCCCATTAATTGTTTCATTACCATTGACAAATGATGCGGGTAAATATTTAGAAACAGCTCATCTTTATCCAAAAGATGTCACATTTACCGATGAGAAAAACCTAATTTCTGATGGATTACCAGAAATTAATGTGAAAGGTAATGATAAGTCAAAACACATTTACGGAACTGAAGTAGGAAATGTTCATGATTTTACCTTTACTTTTACAATTCCAGCAAAAATTAAGGATAAAACTTCATATGGCTTTACTGATACACCAGAACCTGGATTAGAATTAGTTGGCGATGTTACGATTGCCCCTGTGGCAGGTGGTTCTGATTTAGTTGCAGGTACTCACTATACATTTACTAAAAATGATGGCGGCGGCTTTACTGTTGATTTTAACGTTGGTGCAGCTGTTGTACAAGCTTTAGCTGGTAAAACATTTACGGCTACTTATCAAATGGTAGTTACAGATGCAGCCGAAGAGTACAAAGAGTTTGGAAATAAAATTACAGTTGAAGTTGGTAATAAAACATATCCCCATGAAGCACCGAAATTAGTTTATGGTGGCTACAAATTTGTTAAAGAAGATCAAAATACCCAAGCAAAATTAGAGGGTGTTGAGTTTGCAGTTACTAAACGTGGTGAAGATGTCGATAAGGCATTGAAATTTACACTAGTCAATGGCAAATATGTTTTTGATGAAAACGGATCTACTAAGTTAGTAACAGACGCAGACGGTGAACTTCATATTGAAGGTTTGGCATACGGAGAATACGATTTGCATGAAACAAAAGCGCTTTCAGGTTACATTAAGTTAGATAAAGCAGTTGCCTTTACAGTTGCCCCAGGAGAAGAAGGTAGTTCTTTGATTCCAGCACAAACAATTAAAAATATTAAAGAAGGTACTTTACCTTCAACTGGTGGTACTGGTATCATTGCATTCTTAGCAGTAGGTGCGGCATTAATGGCAGGCGCATTCATCTGGTATCGTAAATCGAAAGTAAATGAAGAAGTCTAGTTAAAATTAAGACGATAAAAGGAAAGCTGCAGCTTTCCTTTTTTATTTTTAGTGAAAACCAATTGTTTACATGCTAGAAAGTTGAATTCGGTTTCTTTACTGCTAAAATAATGTTCAATAAATGGTTATTCGACTAAAATAACTTGCGAGCTACAGGTAGGCATGATAAACTTACTATGTGAAAAAACGAACAAAGGAGCCAATTATGGTTGAAGATAGTAAGTTAAAAGAAATTCCTAAGGCAACGGCTAAGCGTCTACCTTTATATCTACGCTACTTAAATATGTTGCAAGACTCAGGGATAAAAAGAATTAAGTCAAAAGAATTTGCAGAAATTACCCAAGTTCCTTCTGCGACAATTCGGCGGGATTTTTCCCATTTAGGAGAATTAGGTCGGAGTGGGTATGGCTATGATGTCAGTTATCTGATTGAAGTTTTTAATAGTATTTTAGATACAAATGATGAAAAGCGGATTGCTTTAGTTGGCTTTGGTAACTTAGGTAAAGCATTGGCCAATAACAACTTTCGCCGCAATAGTAATTTGAATATTGTGGCAGTGTTTGATAACGATCCCAATTTGGTTGGACAAGTTATCGATGGGCACAAAATCCATAGTATGGCAGAATTTGATGAAATTGTTAAAGATAAGTGTGTCACGGTGGCGATTTCGACTGTTCCAAGCCAATATTCACAAGAGGCAGTAAATGTGATGGTAGCAGCGGGAATCACAGCGATTTTAAATTTTGCGCCGGATCGTGTCGATGTACCGAGTAATGTGCATGTCCAATACATTGATTTAACGACTGAATTACAGACGCTAATTTTCTTTGATCAAAATTATCAAAAAGCACTAATCAATAGTTAAGCAGTATCTTTGGTTTTTTCTTTGGTATTCTCTATACTTAAGATAATTAAAAAAGTCCTGACGATTTTTTGATTACTTAGTTAAAGGAGTGGATAATATGGAATTAACCAAAAAAGGTCAACCTGTCACATTACCAGGTACTCAGCCAACAGTTGGCGAGACTGCCCCTAATTTTTCGTTGGCAGATTTAGATGATAAAAAACATTCTGTCACCGATTTTTTAGGAAAGCCCACGATTTTAAGCATTATACCAGATATTGATACTCGTATTTGTGCAATTCAAACCAAACGCTTTAATACAGAAGCTAGCCAAATTAAAGAAATTAATTTTGCGACAATCTCTAATAATACTAAAGAAGAGCAAGCAGCTTGGTGTGGCCAAGAAGGGGTCGATATGCTGATGCTTCACGATCCAAATAATACATTGAATGAAAATTATCATCTACTCGTTAATGAAACCGAGCGCTATGCGCGGGTAATTTTTGTTTTGGATAAAAATGGTGTTATTCAATATCGTGAAATTGTCCCTGAAATTAGCCAAGAACCTGATTATGCAAAAGCTTTAGCAGCGGCAAAAAAATTAAGCTAAAAAACTGATTTGACAGCAACTTATCTTCATTGTAGAATAAGCCCAGACGTTGAACAAGAGGAGTAGCAAAAAACTGCGTTAGAGAGAGGAAATCAGAGCTGAAAGATTTCTACGTAAGTTTTGTGAAGGTAGCTTGGGAGTCTTTGCTGGGAATCTCTCAGCAAACGTTTCGTGATCGTTATCTCACGCTTAAGAGGTAGAGAAATCTACAAATTAGGTGGTACCGCGTAAATTTACGTCCTAAGATGCTAGCATCTTAGGGCTTTTTTGATTTTTAAAGGAGAAATTTATGCCACTTGTTTTTTGCTAGCAGTAAACTAATCAGTAATTGAAAAAAGTGTTGAAAACTTTTAAGGAGGCAAAAAAATGTCTGATAATTTATCAACTAAGTACAATCCACAAGAAGTGGAAGCAGGTCGCTATCAAAAGTGGCTTGATGAAGATTTATTCAAACCCAGTGGCGATAAAAAAGCCAAACCTTATTCTATTGTGATTCCACCACCAAATGTAACTGGGAAATTGCATCTGGGTCATGCTTGGGATACTACGTTACAAGACATGATTATTCGACAAAAACGAATGCAAGGTTTTGATACTTTATGGTTACCAGGGATGGACCACGCAGGGATTGCCACCCAAGCTAAAGTAGAAGAAAAATTGCGGGAACAAGGCGTTTCTCGTTACGACTTGGGTCGGGAAAAATTTGTAGATAAAGTTTGGGAATGGAAAGAAGAATATGCTGACCATATTCGCCAACAATGGGCAAAAATGGGACTTTCTTTAGACTATTCACGGGAACGTTTTACCTTAGATGATGGTTTATCAGAAGCGGTTCGCAAAGTTTTTGTAACCTTGTATGAAAAAGATTTGATTTATCGTGGGGAATATATTATTAACTGGGATCCACAAGCGCGTACAGCGTTATCTGATATTGAAGTCATTCACAAAGATATTGAAGGTGCTTTTTATCACATGACGTATCCTTTAAGTGATGGAACCGGCGAATTAGAAATTGCAACGACTCGTCCAGAAACCATGTTAGGTGATACTGCGGTAGCCGTTCACCCAGATGATGAACGTTACCAAGAATATATTGGAAAAACTGTTACTTTACCACTAGTAAATAAAGAAATTCCAATTATTGCTGATGAATACGTTGATCGTGAATTTGGAACTGGGGTGGTGAAAATTACACCGGCCCATGACCCGAATGACTTTGAGGTGGGGAATCGTCACGACTTACCACGGATAAATGTGATGAACGATGATGGTACGATGAATGAATTAGCTGGAAAATATGCTAATCTCGATCGTTTTGAAGCGAGAAAATTAATCGTTTCAGATTTAAAAGAAATGGGTCGTTTAGTTAAAGTTGAAAAAATGAACCATAATGTTGGTCACTCAGAACGAACAGGTGTTGTAGTTGAACCCCGGTTGTCTACGCAATGGTTTGTAAAGATGGCACCTTTAGCTAAAGAAGCGATTGAAAATCAAGCGACAGAGGATGCAGTTGATTTTTATCCACCACGTTTTAATCAAACCTTCTTAAGATGGATGGAAAATGTGCACGACTGGGTTATTTCCAGACAATTATGGTGGGGACATCAAATTCCAGCTTGGTATCACAAAGAAACAGGTGAAATGTATGTTGGCATGCAAGCGCCAGCAGATAGTGAAAACTGGGTGCAAGATCCGGATGTATTAGATACTTGGTTTTCTTCTGCTTTATGGCCATTTTCAACCATGGGTTGGCCTGATACTGATAGTGAAGATTATAAACGCTATTTCCCAACTAATACTTTAGTTACCGGTTACGATATTATTTTCTTCTGGGTAAGCCGAATGATTTTCCAAAGTTTGGAATTTACCGGAGAACGTCCATTTAACAATGTTTTAATTCACGGCTTAATTCGAGATGAACAAGGGCGTAAAATGAGTAAATCATTGGGTAATGGGATTGATCCAATGGATGTTATTGATAAATACGGTGCAGATGCTTTACGTTGGTTCTTATCAAATGGCTCAGCTCCTGGTCAAGATGTGCGCTTTAGTTATGAAAAAATGGATGCTGCTTGGAACTTTATCAATAAGATTTGGAATGCTTCTCGCTTTGTTTTAATGAATGTTGAAGGTATGACTGCTAGTGATATTCAATTAGAAGGCGAAAAAACAGTAGCGGATCGTTGGATTTTAACTCGTTTAAATGAAACAGTGGAAAAAGTCACTGACTTATTTGACCGTTTTGAATTTGGTGAAGCCGGTAGACAATTATATAACTTCATTTGGGATGATTTTTGTGACTGGTATATTGAAATGAGTAAAGAAGTTTTATACGGTGAAGATGAAGGCTCTAAACAAATGAACAAGAGTATCTTAGTTTATACATTAGACCAGATTTTACGTCTGCTACATCCAATTATGCCTTTTGTAACCGAAGAAATTTGGAGTAAATTGCCACATGAAGGGCAATCTTTAGTCACTGCTGCTTATCCTGTTGTTCATGAAGAATTTAACGATGCTGCGGCTGTTAAAGGCATGGAATTTCTGATTGAATTAATTCGGGCGGTGCGAAATATTCGTGCTGAAGTGAATACTCCGCTATCAAAACCAATTACATTATTGATTCATACAACGGATAAAGAAATCGATGAATTTTTAGTAGCCAATAAAAATTATATTGAACGTTTCTGTAACCCAGAAGAATTGGTTATTTCAGGTGAAGTTGATGCACCAGAATTGGCAATGTCAGCAGTTCTAACCGGTGCTAAAATTTACTTGCCACTTGCAGGTTTAATTAACATTGAAGAAGAATTGCAACGTTTAGAAAAAGAATTGGCTAAATGGAACAGTGAAGTGAAGCGAGTACAAGGCAAACTTGCTAACGAACGTTTTGTTGCGAATGCTCCTGAAGCTGTCGTAGCCGAAGAACGAGAAAAAGAAGCTGATTATTTGGCTAAGCAAAAAGCTGTGGCTGAACGTATTGAACAATTACGTACAATTCAATAAGTTTAAAAAAGTAGGACTTGGGAATTTATCTTCCCAAGTTCTTTTTACTAAAGGAATGATTTTCTTGTAAGAGCTAAGTTTATCATGATGTTCTTTGATTGTGCTTTATAAACAGACTACTATGCTAGTAAGTTAAAAATACAAGAAACTTGAAAAAATCAGTGAAACTCACGAATTTAATTGTCCATTTGAATTATTTCTTTCTGCCTTTATAAAGGGAGTTTGTTATAATGAAGCGGTGAGGTGGAAAAGATATGGTAGAAAGCGGAAGTAAAGCAATTGAGTGGATTCACAGCCGTAAGCCTTTTGGTTCAAGACCTGGTTTACAGCGGGTTAATGCGTTATTAGATTTAGTTGATCATCCTGAAAAAAAAGTTCCCACGATTCATATTGCTGGCACAAATGGTAAGGGATCAACAATTAGTTATTTGAAGGAAATGTTACAAACAGCGGGAATTGTGGTTGGAACTTTCACTTCACCTTATATTGAAAGTTTCCACGAACGGATTGCCATTGATGGCAAATTTATTACCGATGAAGAACTGGTAACGTTAGTAAATAAGTATCAACCTTTAGTTGAGAAATTGGATCAACAAGAGGCAGTTAGTGGTATCACAGAATTTGAATTGTTAACAGCACTGGCTTTTGATTATTTTGTAGGTAAAGTCGATGTTGCGATTATTGAAGTTGGTTTAGGTGGCTTACTCGATTCTACTAATGTAGTGGAACCAATGCTCACCGCCATTACGACAATTGGTTATGATCATACCGAAATTTTAGGGGAAACATTAGAATTAATTGCCGGGCAAAAAGCGGGGATTATTAAAAAAAATATTCCTGTTGTAACAGGAAATATTCCAGAAAATGCATTAGGGGTTATCATGCAAACCGCAGATAAGCAAAATGCACCAATTTATCGTTTTGGTCATGAATATCAAGTAGATTATTTACATCCAGATGATAATTGGGGAGAGTGGTTTGATTTTAGTAATCAAAACGGGAAGTTAAAACACTTAAAAACGGCTTTGATTGGGCAACATCAACCTGAAAATGCCGGTGTTGCTATTCAATTATTTCAATTATATTGTGAGCAAAATAAGATTAATTGGCAGGCAAAAGAAATTAAAAAGGCCTTACAGCAAACATTTTGGCCAGCGCGGATGGAACGTCTTAGCACAGAGCCTTTGATTATTTTAGATGGGGCGCATAATACCCATGCGATGAAACGTTTAGTAGCATCACTTCAAAATGAGTTTAGTAATCGCAAATTGCACATCTTATTTTCCGCTTTAGAAACCAAAAATGTTTCTGAAATGCTACATGAATTACTAAAATTAAAAAATAGTCATATTTATTTGACGACATTTGACTATCCACGGGCGATTAAATTAAATGATAATTTTGTTAATGTAGATGAAAAACGTGTTTCAATCGTTTCTTTATGGCAATTTGGCTTAGCTGAAATTTTAGAGAAGATGGATGATGAATCTATGCTACTTGTTACAGGTTCATTGTATTTTGTCGCAGAAGTGCGCAAGCTATTACTGGAAATGGGAGGTCCGCATGAAAGTTAAAGGTGTTATCTTTGATATGGATGGTTTGATTTTTGATACCGAGCAGCTTTATTATGCCGGTGCCAAAGCGGCAGCTACTACTTTTGGTTTTCCTTATGATAAAGAACTGTATTTAAATTTATTAGGTATTTCTGATGAAGAAGTGATTGAAAAGTATCATGAATTATTTGATGAAGAATTTGGCGCAACAACCGTAACAGCTTTTATTGAAATGGCTTATGAAAATACCAGCAGATTATTTGCGGACGGTCAGGCAACTTTGAAGCCAGGTGTGATGGAACTTTTAAGCTATTTAGCAGAAAATAAGTTAAAATGGGTGATTGCCTCTAGTAACCAACGGCCAGTAATTGATGAGCTTTTAGAAAAATCCGAATTGACCCGTTATTTTCCAACGATTGTCTCAGCAGAAGATGTTCCTCGGGCCAAACCCGATCCTGCCATTTTTTTAGCAGCACAAAATCTTTTAGGGACAAAAAAAGAAGAAACGCTCGTTTTAGAAGATTCGCAAAATGGTGTTTTAGCAGCTCATCAGGCTGAAATTCCAGTAATTATGGTTCCAGATTTATTACCACCAGACCAAGATTTAAAAAATAAAACAGTGGCAGTTGTGTCTTCTTTACATGAAGTAAAAAATTTTTTAATATAAATAAAATATTTTTCGACTCTTTTGCGTACATTCATAAAAAGAATGCAAAGGAGTTTTTTTATGAATGTAAAAACATTACCATTAAATAGTCGTCCAAGAGAACGTCTAAAACAAAAAGGAGCTAGTGCACTATCTGATCAGGAGTTATTAGCTATTATTTTACGGACGGGATCTAAAAAAGTACCCGCCCTTGAATTAGCGACAGAAATTTTAAACTTTTTTGGGGATGATTTGCATCAACTAAAGAGTGCGGAATTACAAGAGTTTATGTTAATTAGTGGCATTGGTGAAGTAAAAGCGATTGAACTTTTAGCAATGATTGAATTGGGGCAAAGAATTCATAAGTCGAGTAAATTAAAAATCGGACATGTTTCTTCTAGTTATGAGTTGGGCTGTATGTTAGCTGAAGAGATGCGAGATTATGAACAAGAACATTTACTCTGTATTTATTTAAATACGAAAAATCAAATTATTCAAAAACGAACTATTTTTATTGGTTCTTTAAATCAATCGATTGCGCATCCAAGAGAAATTTTTAAAACAGCAGTCAAAGTCGCCGCAGCTCGTATTGTCATTTGTCACAATCATCCTTCTGGTAGTCCTACGCCGTCTTATAATGATATCGCTTTTACCAAACGTTTAAAAGAATGTGGTGACCTCATGGGGATTGAATTACTCGATCATTTAGTTATTGGCGGTAGCGAATACATTAGCCTAAGAGAAGAAGGTTTGTGGAATTAGCAGACTTGCAAAAAAAATCAGGCAAGTGTAAAATATTAGTGTAATTTTGTTTAGCGGTTTAGCGATAGAAGTTGAAACATTTGGGTCACCTCTATTCTTTGCCAACAATGTTACATATAATCTGTGCAAAGCACAAGGAGGTTTTCACCCATGGAACATGGTACAGTAAAATGGTTTAACGCAGAAAAAGGTTTTGGCTTCATTTCACGTGAAGACGGCAGCGATGTATTCGTACATTTCTCAGCAATCCAAGGCGACGGTTTTAAAACTTTAGAAGAAGGTCAAGCTGTGACTTTCGACGTTGAAGAATCAGACCGCGGACCTCAAGCGACTAACGTAGAAAAAGCCTAAACATTTTAAATAGGTACTTTTAAGTCGTAACAAAAGTATACAGTTAAAATATTGGAGAATTGCAATTTATCTTTTGATAATTTGCACTTTTCTGGTTTATTTTTAAAAGCTGTTACTTATGAAACGCCGTGTATTCGCAAAAATAGGTGATGACAATTTTTGTCATCACCTATTTTTTTTAGAAATTAAATGATTTTTGAAAAGGAGTAAGCTGAAAACAAAGAATTAAGAGCTAAGGGATTTCTCTTAAGGTTTTTAGTCAATTTTATGGTACAAAAATACCCCAAAACGATAGAAAGAAGAAAATCAGTGTACCTTACTATCGTCTTGGGGATGTGCGTGTTACTTTATTAAACTATGCCGTAGTCGTTACTTTACTTTTCCGGAGTCATAATCATTGATAAAATCATTGGGTGACGCTCCGTTTTTTCAAATAAATAAGGTTGCAATGCATTAGACATCGCTTCTCGTAACTTGAATTCGTTACAATCTGGTTGGTTCATTGCTTCTCTTAAGGCTTTAAACAGTAATGTTTGCCCTTCATTAATCATTTCCCCAGATTCGCGCATATAAACAAAACCGCGGGACAAAATATCAGGACCAGCCAAAATTTCTTTTTTAGCAATATCGACTGTTGCCACAGCTAAAACCAAACCTTCTTCTGATAAAATATGACGATCTCGTAAAACGACGTTGCCGATATCACCAATGCCACTACCGTCGACGTAAACGTCACCGGCATTAAAATGACCACAAATGCGGGCACTGTCAGCTGTTAAGGCTAACATATCGCCATTTTCCATCAAGAAGCAATTTTCTTTTGGCACACCTGTATCTTGGGCTAATTGTGTATGGATTTTTAACATCCGATATTCCCCGTGAATTGGCATAAAATATTTAGGCTTCATCAAACGCAACATCAATTTTTGTTCTTCTTGGCCACCGTGACCAGAAGTATGAATGTTGTTTATTTTACCGTGAATAACTTCAGCGCCAGCTTCCATTAATAAGTTAATTAAATGGTTGACACTAGTCGTATTTCCAGGAATTGGTGAACTAGAAAAGATCACGGTATCGTCTGGTTGAATTTGAATTTGACGGTGAGTTCCGTTGGCAATGCGACTTAACGCTGCCATTGGTTCACCTTGAGAGCCAGTACATAAAATCAAAACTTCATTAGCTGGTAAGCGATTGACTTCATGCGCATCAATAAAGGTGCCATCTGGAACTTTGATATAGCCCAATTTTTGGCCGTTAATCATCGCATTTTCCATACTACGACCGAAAACTGCAATTTTGCGTCCAGTAGCAACAGCCGCATCAGCTGCTTGTTGCAATCTGAAAATATTAGAAGCAAAAGAGGCGAAAATAATACGACCTTCAATTTTTTCAAAGATTTTCAAAATGGAAGTTCCGATAATTTTTTCGGATTTTGTAAACGTGGGAATTTCAGCATTGGTACTATCTGATAATAGACACAATACGCCTTCTTCACCGATCCGTGCCATTTTGTGTAAATTAGCAGGTTCGCCTACTGGTGTAAAATCAAATTTAAAATCACCGGTTTGAACGATGTTTCCAGAAGGTGTCTTAACTACAATCCCTAATGCATCTGGGATACTGTGAGTAGTACGGAAAAAACTGACCGAAGTTTTTCGGAAACGGATAATCGTGTCTTCATTAATTTCGTGTAGTTGTGCATCACGTAATAAACCATGTTCGTCCAATTTATTTGTAATAAGTGCAAGGGCTAATGGTCCTGCATAAATTGGAATATTTGCTTGACGTAATAGGTAGGGAATTCCCCCAATGTGGTCTTCGTGACCGTGAGTAATTACAAGGGCTTTTACTTTTTGTAAGTTTTGCACAATGTAACTATAATCGGAAATGACATAGTCAATTCCAAGCAATTCATCTTCAGGGAATTTAATCCCTGCATCAATAATGATGATTTCATCTTGAAATTGTACCCCATAACAGTTTTTTCCAATCTCACCAAGACCACCGATCCCAAAGACGCCGGTTTCGTTGTTCTTCAAAGAGACTTTCATTTTAAAACTCCGTCAATTTGAAGTCAGTATTTTCTTTTTCATAAGCTAGATGGCTGTCATCTAAACCTTGAATGAATTCAATATTGTATGGGGTGTGTTCTTCAACTAACGCACGAGCAGTGACTTCATCGGCTGCCTCCACGTAAATTGCTTGTGTTTGTTCTCTTTTTGGATTGCGAATTTTTGTTTCTTGATAATAAACTTTGTAAATCATCTGTATAACTCCTTTATTAATTAATTAAACGGTATAAAAATGACATCTAAAGATGACAAGTACGAGAATTAAGGCATTCAAAAAACAGGGGAGGCACTTCTTGCTAAATTATTTTTGCAACTTAAGATTACAAAAACAATTTTAGCAATACGTAAAATCTCCGCCAAATTGTGGATGCTTTTTAAAAATCACAAAGATTTTTAAAAAGAGAAAGTCTCGTCTTTACTTTCCGCTTGTGTTTCAATTCAACCGTTCCTTTGGCGTATTAGCGCCCAATTAATGATATTTTAGCATAGATTTTTCAATAAGTATAGAAAAGGCAAAGGGGTAAAAGGATTACAAAAAAATTTTTTATTTCTCTTAAAAACTAGCTATTTCTGGGAGTGTTTTAGGTAAAAATGCTTACATAAGCCGATTTTGTAACTTTTCATTTCTTATTAATAAGAAATAAATATCCTTAAATTTTCTGGTGAATTTGGCTACAATTAGAAAAAATACTGTGTTATAGTGAAGATAATGCGAAAATTTGGTACACATGGCTCACTTCAAGCTAGCATTGAGGTGCCATTTTTCTTTTGAAAACAGTTCCGTCAATTTTACGCGTTCACAGGCGCTGCCTGTCTTTATTTTTATAGAGGAGGAAAAAATATGAAATTGATGTGGCATTATACAATGCGCTACAAAAAACTTTTACTTTTTGATTTCATCTGTGTTTTTGGTTTCATCATCATTGAACTGGGTTTGCCAACGATTTTGGCCCGCATGATCGATTCAGCCATTCCAGCAAAAAGTTTTAGTCAAGTCCAACAGTTAGGGATTTTAATGGTTATCATTACAATTTTAGGGGTTGCGATGAATATCTTGTTGGGGTATTTTACCACCCGCATCACCACCAATATTACAGCTGATATTCGTGATGATTTGTTTGCTAAAACTCAAGGATATTCTCATTATGAATATGAACAAATTGGTGTGTCATCTTTAATTACGCGGGTAACAAATGACGCTTATCAAATTATGTTGTTTATGCAAAATATTTTGCGGACTGGCTTTATGACACCGATGATGTTTATCGTCAGCTTATACATGATTTTTCGGACTAGCCCTTCTTTAAGTTGGTACGTTTTGGCTGCTTTGCCGGTTTTATTAATGGCAGTTGTAGCGATTGCCAAATTTTCAGATCCCTTATCGACGAAGCAACAAAAGAATTTGGATAAAATTAATGCTATTTTACGGGAAAATTTGTCAGGTTTACGGGTAATTCGGGCTTTTGTGAATGAGAAATTTGAAGAAAAACGTTTTGAAAAAGTTAATAAAGCCTATGCTTCTAGTTCAAAAAGTTTATTTCGCTTAATGGCAGTGGCACAACCGGGATTTTTCTTTCTTTTTAATATTGTCATGGTTTTAATTATTTGGAATGGGACGATTAAAATCGATCAAGGTAGCTTACAAATTGGGGATTTGATCGCCTTTATCGAATATATTTTCCATGCTTTATTTTCTTTCATGCTCTTTGCCTCAGTCTTTATGATGTACCCAAGAGCAGCCGTATCAGCAAGACGAATTCAAGAAGCGTTGGATGCGACTTCTGAAATTGTAGAAAAAGCAGACGGTGTGACAGAAACTGCAACTAAAGGATATGTAGAATTTAAAAATGTGACCTTTGCTTATCCGGGACATTCGGAAAGTCCAATTATTCGAAATGTTAGTTTTACTGCCAGACCAGGTGAAACTGTGGCGTTTATCGGAAGTACTGGCTCAGGTAAGTCGACATTGATTCAGCTGATTCCGCGTTTTTATGATGTAAGCGAAGGCGAAGTTTTAATCGATGGCGTTAACGTCAAAGACTACCGCTTAAAGAGTTTACGGGAAAAAATTGGTTATATTCCACAAAAAGCGCTCCTTTTTACCGGTACGATTGCTGAAAACTTACGCTATGGTAAAGAAGACGCAACACAAGCTGAAATGCAGCGGGCCGTTGATATTGCTCAGGCCGCAGATTTTATTAGTCAAACACCTAAAGGATTTGACGCTCTTTTATCAGAAGGGGGAACGAACTTTTCTGGTGGACAAAAACAACGTTTAGCGATTGCTCGTGCGATTATTCGTAATCCGGAAATTTATATATTTGACGATAGTTTTTCCGCATTAGATTATCAAACAGATGCTAAATTGCGGGCGCGCTTGAAAAAGGAAACGACAGAAGCGACAGTTTTAATTGTCGCACAAAGGGTTGGAACGATTATGCATGCTGATAAAATTATTGTCTTAGATGAAGGCAATGTGGTTGGCATGGGAACTCATCAAGAATTACTGAAGAATTGTACCGTCTATTATGACATTGCAGCTTCTCAGTTATCAGAGGAGGAATTGGCGCAATGAAATCATTCTCTTCTTTAAAACGATTGGCACGGTATTTGAATCCATATAAAATTACAGTCTTTCTCGTTTTGTTTTTTGTAGTTTTAACGGTGGCATTAAACGCAGCGATGCCTTACGTGGCTGGATTACCTACGACAGAAGTCGCAAAAAATATTGCCAATGGAGAAAAAATTAACTTTGATTATGTCTTAAAATGTTTAGTTTGGATTACTGCAGTTGGTGTAGGTTATTGTGTGGCACAATTATGTTCTGGTCTTTTAATTACTAATGTCGTGCAAAGTGCAATGTATGACTTGCGCCAAGATATTGATGAAAAAATTAATCGGCTACCAGTTGCTTATTTTGATAAAAATCAGCAAGGGAATATTTTATCTCGGGTAACCAATGATGTGGATGCGGTAAGTGGTGCGATGCAACAAGCCTTAATTGGGATTGTAAATGCGGTTCTGGGAATTATTATGGCATTGGCAATGATGTTTTATATTAATATTTATATGGCATTGTTATCTATTATTATGATTCCGGCTTCCTTTTTAATTTCTCGCGGGATTGTAAAAATTTCGCAAAAATATTTTCAAGGAATGCAAAATGCACTAGGAGAATTAAACGGCTACGTTCAAGAAAATATGACAGGTTTTAGCGTTTTGAAAGTTTATGGACGAGAAGCGCAGACAATTGACGGCTTTAAAGCTGTTAACCATAAGTTAAAACATTACGGTTTTCGTGCCACTTTTATTTCCGGCTTAATGATGCCTTTGGTGTCTTTAACGGCGTATCTTACGTATATCGTAATGGCGATTTTGGGTAGTTACTATGTGATTGGTGGCGTCATTGTAGTTGGACAATTACAAGCCTTTATTCAATATATTTGGCAAATTAGTCAACCGTTAGGAAATATTACCCAACTTTCTTCTGTCTTACAAAGTGCGTCAGCTGCTTCTAAACGGGTTTTTGAAATTTTAGATGAAACAGAAGAAGTTTTAAACAAAACAGATGTAGCACTACCGGCTGTTGTTGCAGGCAACGTTGACTTTGAGCATGTTTCTTTTAGTTATACACCAACTAAACCTTTAATTAAAGATTTGAATTTTAGTGTGAAAGCTGGGCAAACAGTGGCAATTGTAGGACCAACGGGAGCTGGTAAAACTACTTTAATCAATTTGTTGATGCGTTTTTACGATGTAGATGCCGGCGCAATTAAAATTGATGGCATTGATACTAAAAAAATGAAACGCAGTGACGTTCGCTCTGTTTTTGGGATGGTTTTACAAGACGCATGGCTTTATGAAGATACGATTGGTGAAAATATCCGCTTTGGTAAGTTAGATGCGACAGATTATGAAGTGGTGGATGCTGCCAAAACCGCCAACGTTGATCATTTTATTCGTACGATGCCAGATGGCTATGAAATGATGATCAATGCTGAAGGTAATAATGTTTCGTTAGGACAAAAACAATTATTAACGATTGCGCGGGCTGTTATTTCAGATCCTAAAATTCTGATTTTAGATGAAGCGACGAGTTCCGTTGATACCCGCTTAGAAGCATTGATTCAAAAAGCGATGGATAAAGTAATGCAAGGACGCACTAGTTTTGTTATTGCACACCGGCTCTCTACTATTCGGGAAGCCGATTTGATTTTGGTGATGAATCAAGGCGCCATTATTGAAAAAGGGACCCACGAAAGTTTACTAGCTGAAGGTGGCTTTTACAGTAAACTTTATCAAAGCCAATTTGCCGAAGATGGTGATTATGATTAAAAAAACTGGAGTGCTCTTTTGCACTCCAGTTTTTTTATAGAAAGGAATTATATAATTTTCCAAAGCTTAACTTGCTGCTTATAGCTTTTCATTTGATCCAGTATAATGAACGAACTCTCTACGGTAATAAGCTGAAATTTGAAGAAATTTGGAAAACAATTTATTAAAATTCCATCTTATTACTTGAGAGCTGAACGCGTTCATATAGCTTTTCATTTGATCCAGCATAATGAACGAACTCTCTACGGTAATAAGCTGAAATTTGAAGAAATTTGGAAAGCAATTTATTAAAATTCCATCTTATTACTTGAGAGCTGACTATGTTTATTATGTTTTTTTTGATGTGTTATAATGGCGCTACTAAAAGAAATTCTGGGAGAAGGCGACAAGAAAAAATGAAAAATTTTATCGCAGAAAATGCAGTGGTAGTAGGAGATGTAACGTTAGGAAAAGAGGCGACAGTCTGGTTTAATAGTGTTATTCGTGGGGATAGTAATTTTGTGAAAATCGGTGCGCGGACCAATATCCAAGATGGTACAATTATTCATGTTGATTATGATGCACCAACAGAAATTGCCAATGACGTGACTGTTGGACATCAGTGTATGTTACATGGTTGTAAAGTGGAACAAGGTGCGTTAATTGGAATGAGTTCTATTATTTTAAACCATGCTGTAATTGGTGAAAATAGTTTAATTGGTGCAGGTTCTCTAGTAACCCAAGGGACAATTATTCCCCCCAATGTTTTAGCTTTTGGACGTCCTGCTAAAGTCATTCGCCCTTTAACGCCGGCAGAAATCGCTAAAAATAAAGCCAATATTCAGCATTATTGCCAACTAGGAGAAGAGTTTATGGCAGGAAAGTATCCGGCCAAAAAAAATTAAAAGAGAGAACAAAGAAAAGACAAGGACTAAATTGGCATGGCATTCAAAAATGCTACCCCTGAGTTCTCATAAAAAAGCGCAAATCTTTGCGCTTTTTTTGTTTCCTCGCTACACTTTAGATACGAAAAGAAATGAGGAGGGATTTTAATGGAACGCTTTGCAATAAAGGGTTACGGAAAACCAGAAGCTGTATTTGAAACTATTACCGCCAACCCAAGAGAACTGACAGCAGGTCATATTCGGGTGGCAATAAAAGCATTTGCAATTAATCCGTATGATATTTCATTACGCAGTGGTGCGCAGCAAGAATTTCGCAGTTTAACATTTCCTTATGTACTCGGAAATGACGCGGCAGGGATTGTCACAGAAGTTTTCGCCGAGGAAACTGATTTTTCAGTGGGCGATCGAGTGGTGATTCACCCAATTAGTGGCACGTATGGGGAAGAAGTTGTTTTACCTAATAAAAAAGCCGCTAAAATTCCTGATCAAATGAGTTTTGCAGAAGCTGCTGGAATGGTGACCACTGGTATTACTGCTTATAATTTGTTGTTCCAATTGTTAAAAGTTAAACCAAAACAAAAAGTGATGGTATTAGGTGCTTCTGGCGGTGTTGGCTCTATATTGGTACAATTGTTACATCAAAACGGTAATTTTGTGCTGGCAAGTGCTAGAAAAGTGAATGAAGACAAAGTCCGTGCTTTTGGTGCAGATGAATTTGTTGCTTATGATACTGAAAAACCTGGTGCAGTATTTTCTGAACAAGCCGATGTGGTCATTGATGCGACAAAGGGCAGTAGAAGTAGTGAAGCCGGGCTAGCCATTTTAAAACCTGGTGGAACGTACGTAGCTTTAAATGACTTGCCGACAGAAGAGAAACGAAAAGAAGGAACCTATTTAAGTTTTGCACCTCAAAAAGAATATTTAGATCATGTGGCTTTTGACTATTTATTGCAAGCATATGCTGCTGGCAATTTGACTATCAACATCGCAGAAATATTACCTTTTCAATTAAGTAGTGTGATTGAAGCCCATGAAAAAATTGCTGGTCATCCGACAGCAGGAAAAATTGTCATTGCCAAATAAAAATAAAACAGACCTGTTTGATCTTTAAGTTAGAGGCTAAAATCTTGCTAAATTGCGTTTTAATTTAGCGAGATTTTAACTTTGTGACATTAAGTGCTTACTGATGAAGTTCCATTAATCATCTTTAGTTTGTCAGTTTTATTTCTTCTAAGAAATTATCTAATTTCTGGTATAAAAAAAGAATTGGGCACTATGCCCAATTCTTTTTTGTGTTAATTATTTTGTGACCATGATTTCATCGATTAAGCCGTAATCTTTTGCTTCTTCAGCGGTCATAAAGTTATCACGATCCGTATCTTTTTCAATCACTTCTAGTGGTTGACCAGTACGTTCAGCTAAAATATGGTTCAAACGATCACGAGTTTGTAAAATGTGACGGGCAGCAATTTCAATTTCAGTTGCTTGACCTTGTGCGCCACCTAATGGTTGGTGAATCATGATTTCAGCATTTGGTAAGGCAAAACGTTTACCTTTGGCACCAGCTGTTAATAAGAATGAACCCATTGAAGCAGCCATCCCCATTACAATAGTTTGAACATCTGCTTTGACAAAGTTCATTGTATCGTAAATCGCCATGCCGGCAGTTACACTACCACCTGGTGAATTGATGTATACGTAGATATCTTTTTCAGAATCTTGTGCGTCCAAAAATAGTAATTGGGCGATAATTGAGTTTGCTAAGTCGTCTGTAACTTGACCGCTTAGCATAATAATGCGGTCTTTTAATAAACGTGAGTAGATGTCATACGCTCTTTCGCCGCGGGATGATTGTTCAATGACTGTTGGAATTAAATTCATAATGTAAAGTCCTCCTTTAATCAAATCGACGTAATTATGGTACGTCTCAAGTTTAGCACATTTAAGCGATAACCTCTAAAAAGAAGTATACCCAATAGGTCAAAATAGGTCAAATGAAAAACACTGGCAGATTGAAAAATCAAAGTAAAAGAAAAAGCAGAAATAACGGAGTGCTTACCTGCTAAAAGAATTAAAATACGAAACAAAGAGAAGATATGCTAAAATAAAGGACAGAGATAAAGCTAATTGGGAGGAAAAGTATGATAGCAGTAGCAGTAGCAGGTTTCTTAGGTGTTATTGTCGGCGCGTTAATTGTCACGATTGCGTTTAACTTACGGATTCGTTATGACGAAAGAAAAGAACAAAAGCGGCGTGCCTTAGAGCTTAAGGTGAAAGAAATCGAAACGTTGAATCAACTAAATAAAAAAATTAATGAGATTTTACAAAAGCGTAGTGTCTTAATGGAAGAGTATGTCAGCTTTGATGCTTTTGACGATTGTTATATTACAATTGATGACTATGCTTATTTGCAATCTTTTGCTGCACAAAACAATTTTTATTTGCCTAATTATATTTTAGAAGAATTTTTCAAAAAAATTGCACAGCGTAAAGTTATCTTGTCTCCTGATGAAACGATTAAAGTCGGTGGTTACGCTTATAAAGGCGGTCGGGTCATTATGGAACATTTTTCAGATGATTTAACCCAACTGATCAATGAAAGAAAAACTGAATTAAAACGTCTATCAGACAATACATTAACTTACTTTAGTGCATAACTTGAAAAGGATAGAAAAAAGCTAACTTGTGGCTTTTTCTATCCTTTTTTACTTTTAGCATCGGCAGTTTTTAATTTTGGCTAAGAAGTTGAAAGATTTTTGATTGCAGGTAAAAGTCCTTTTCTTACAAATATAAAAAGAAATTTTATTCCTAATTTTATCATCTACTAATATATGAAAGTTCAACAAGGCCAATTTGTAAAGTTAATAAAATAGCGTAGAAGTGGTACAATTAATAGTAAGTAAAAAATGATAAGGAGGCGACGTGATGACACAAATTGTAGCCCATCGCGGTGCCAGTGGCAGTCGGCCGGAAAATACGCTGCCTTCTTTTGCCGAAGCAGTTCGAGTAGATAGTGATGTGATTGAATTAGATGTTCATCTATCAAAAGATGGTCAGCTAATTGTCATGCATGATGAAGATGTCGAACGTACCACCAATGGTAAAGGCTTAATTCGGGAAAAGACACTCGCGGAAATAAAAAAATTGAATGCCGGTAGCTGGTTTTCTCCTGCCTATCAAAATACAAAAGTCCCAACTTTAAAAGAAGTATTGGACTTATTAGTGATGCGTAATTTTCGTGGTGTTTTGACGATTGAATTAAAAACGGATCACTACCATTATCCAGAAATTGAAATGAAGACAGCTGCGTTAATGACCAGTCAAACATGGCCATTTTCTCATTGGTATTGTAGCTTTAATATCAAATCACTAGATATTATCCATAAATTAGAACCCAAAACACAGCTTGATTTAATCTTAAGTACGAGCAATAAAAAAGTGATAGAAGCCCTTGATCGTCCTTATATTGAGGGAATTCACCCAAAAATGGATTGGGTATTAAAAAATGAGGCCAGTTTAGCTGATCTCCCCCTTGCGATTCGACCTTGGACTATTGATGAAGAACCACTAGTGAAAAAGTGTGTTGCGTTAAAGACGACCGGCATTATTACGAACTATCCAGAAAAAGTACAGCAGTATGTTCGAAATGCACAACGAAGTAAATGAGGAAAAATATGAAAGTATTAGTTATCGCAGGGCCGACTGGTGTTGGTAAAACAGCGCTAAGTATCCAGTTGGCAAAAAAGTTTAACGGTGAAATTATCAGCGGTGACTCACTGCAAGTATATCGCCAACTAGACATTGGAACAGCTAAAGTTACCCCAGCAGAAGCACAGGGAATTCCCCATTATTTAATTGATATTCGTAATTTTACTGAAAATTATTCTGCTGCAGATTTTCAACAAGAAGCACGAAATAAAATCAGAGATATTACAGCCCGAGGCAAGCTACCAATTGTAGTAGGGGGAACGGGATTATATATTCAAGCACTGCTTTATGATTATAAATTAGGCGCCACAGAAAGTTTTGGTCAAAAAGGAGAGGATTTACGCCAAAAGTATACTGAATATGCGGCGCAACATGGGAAAAAAGCACTCTGGCAAGTGTTGGCCCAAAAAGATCCACTAGCGAGCGAAAAAATTCACTTTAATAATGAACGAAAAGTTATTCGAGCTTTAGAGGTTTTTGAGTTGACCGGGCATAGTATCACAAAGCCCAAAGAAGAACCCCAGAAACTTTATGATGATTTTTTGATTGGTTTAACGACGGAACGAGCATTATTATATGAACGAATTAACCAGCGAGTAGAGCAGATGTTTGCTACAGGCCTCCTAAAAGAAGCCACTCTTTTGCAAGATTATGAAGATGTTCAAGCCGCTAAAGGAATTGGCTATCGTGAATTTTTCCCATATTTTAAAGGAGAAATTACTCTTGATGAAGTTAAAGAAAATATCAAACTGGATTCAAGACGTTATGCAAAACGCCAATTAACTTGGTTTCGTAATCGGATGAACGTGACGACTTGGGTGGATTTAATCACGCAACCAGAAGAGGTTGAAAACTTACAGCAAAAAATACAGTTATGGCTGGAGGAATAGTATGGAACAGGAGAAAGTGATTTTAGTTGGCGTGGAAACCGAAGAGACATGGAAAAACTTCGGGGAGTCCATGCAAGAATTAAAAGGGTTAACAAAGACAGCTAAAGGTGAGGTTTGTTTTTCCTTAATTCAAAAACGCCCCCAAGTTGATCGTCAAACCATTATAGGTAAAGGCAAACTAACAGAATTAAAAAATCTAGTAGCAAGCTATGAAGCTGATTTAGTAATTTTTAATCACGAACTCACCCCGCGCCAAAGTCAAACAATTGCTGATTTTATCGAAGTGCCGGTTATTGATCGCGTGCAGCTGATTTTAGATATTTTTGCCTTGCGAGCGCGATCCAAAGAAGGAAAATTACAAGTTGAATTAGCCCAACTGGAATATTTATTACCTCGTTTAGTTGGACAAGGAAAATATTTATCCCGTTTAGGTGGTGGCATTGGAACAAGAGGGCCTGGTGAAACCAAACTTGAAACAGATCGCCGTCACATTCGCAACAAAATCACAGCGATTAAACGGGAATTAAAAGAGGTTGCAGCTCATCGGGAACGGACGCGGCAAAGAAGAAAAAATAATCGTTTTCAAATTGGCTTAATTGGTTATACCAATGCTGGTAAATCAACGATTATGAATGTCTTAACCGCAGCGAAGACTTATGAACAAGATGAGCTTTTTGCTACACTTGATCCTTTGACGAAGCGCTTTAAATTGCCAGAAGGATTTGAAGTAACTTTAACTGACACAGTCGGCTTTATTCAAGATTTGCCGACACAGTTGATTGATGCCTTTCACTCTACTTTAGAAGAAAGTCGCGAAATGGATTTATTATTGCATGTAGTTGATGCTAGTTCTCCAGATCGTAGTCAACAAGAGCAAACCGTCCTGGCTTTAATGAAAGAGTTAGACTTTGATAAGACTCCCATTTTAACGGTTTATAATAAAGCCGACAAAATTGATACTGCTCATTTTGTGCCGACGCTTTTTCCTAACGTTTTAATATCTGCTAAAAGTAGTCGTAGTAAAGAAGAATTAACAGCTGCAATCCGGTTACAATTAATGGAAAATTTGGAACCTTATACTGTCTATTTAGCGCAAAATGAAGGAAAACTATTAGCACAGCTAAAAAGTGACACATTACTTGTACATGAAGAGTTTTTACCTGCTTCAGAAAACTATCTGGTAAAAGGTTTTGCCCTGCCAGAAACTGCGATTATAAGGAGAATGGAAGATGAATTGGACAAATGAATTTGATCCGGCGCTAGTAACTGCAATTGAACGAGTGGAGCAAAAAATTGCCCCCCGCTTAGAAGAATTGCGCCAAATTGCGTTAAATAATCAAAATAAAGTTTTACGTGCTTTTTCTAAGCAAAATATTTCTGAAACCCATTTTTTACCTTCGACTGGTTATGGAAATGACGACATGGGAAGAGATGCGTTAGAGGCAGTTTATGCGGAAACTTTTGGCGGTGAAGCAGCCCTTGTCCGTCCTCAGATTGTTTCTGGTACCCATGCCATTGCTACAGCGTTATTTGGCGTATTGCGCCCAGGGGATGAACTGCTTTATATCACCGGTACACCTTATGACACTCTTTTAGAGGTAATTGGTTTAGCAGGTAATGGGATTGGTTCGTTAAAAGAATATAATATTTCTTATGATCAAGTCGACTTGAAACCAACTGGTGCAGTGGATTTTGAGGGTGTAAAAAATAAGATTAATAAAAAAACCAAAGTAGTCGCAATCCAGCGCTCTCGAGGCTATGCTAGTCGCCCTTCTTTTACGATTGATAAAATTAAAGAAATGTGTGATTTTGTTAAAACAATTGCGCCCAATGTCACTATTTTTGTTGATAATTGTTACGGAGAATTTGCGGAATTAATGGAACCAACCCAAGTAGGTGCCGATTTAATGGCAGGCTCTCTTATCAAAAATCCTGGGGGCGGGATTGCTAAAACTGGTGGTTATCTGGTGGGTAAAAAAGATTTAATTGAAAAATGTGCGTATCGCCTAACGACACCTGGAGTGGGTGCAGAAGGTGGGGCGATGTTAGGAAATGTCTACGATATGTTGCAAGGCTTCTTCTTAGCGCCACATGTGGTAAGTCAAGCTATTCAAGGGGCAGTATTTACTTCTGCTTTATTAGCTGAGTATCATATTGATTCAACGCCTAAGTGGGATGAGCCTAGAACAGATTTAATCCAATTAGTTGAATTGAAAGAAAAAGAGGCGATGATTACCTTTGCTCAAGCAATCCAACGTTTTTCACCAGTCGATGCCTTTGTGGCCCCGGTACCGGCTTATATGCCAGGGTATGAAGATGATATCATTATGGCGGCGGGAACTTTTGTCCAAGGAGCAAGTATTGAGTTAAGTGCTGATGGTCCGTTGCGGGAACCGTTTTCATTGTACGTACAAGGTGGTCTAACGTATGAACATGTAAAAATTGCGGTAGCAAATGCGGTAAATGCTGTTTTTCATGGGAAATAAAAATAATTTTAGTTTTTTTTAAAGCTATGAACCTTGTTAAATCAAGGTTCTTTTTTATTGTCAGAAAATTTTTTATTATTCATGTTAGAAAACCTAACATAAGCCCTTGACTTTCCAAAATGAGATTGGTATAGTTATGCCAAGTTAAAACCAACCGGAAAGGAGTAGTTTCATGCGAGAAAAAGAGTTGCGCCGCTCCATGTCAGTTTTTCCTATTGGGACAGTGATGAAGCTAACTGATCTCACTGCGCGACAAATTCGTTATTACGAAGAACAAGATTTGATTCATCCTGAAAGAAGTGAAGGCAACCGCCGGATGTATTCTTTAAATGATATTGATATTTTGCTTGAAATCAAAGATTACTTGTCTGAGGGTTTAAATATGGCGGGAATTAAACATGCCTATGAAATGCAAAAACAACAAGAAAAAATTGCTAAAAATAAAAAACCGTTAACTGACCAAGATGTACGTCAAATTTTTTATGATGAACTACTGAGCCAAGGTGGTTTAACTCAACAAAATCCATTTAAGCAAGGTCCACGAATGTAGGCGTTGTTTGAAAATAAAAAAACTAAAATTAAGGGTGGGATTATATGCCGCGCGTAAATTACACAGCAACAGATATCAAACGTATTGTCGAAGAAGAAAATGTCCGTTTCTTACGTCTAATGTTTACAGACATCATGGGAACAATCAAAAACGTTGAAGTTCCAGTAAGTCAATTGGAAAAAGTTTTAGATAATAAAATGATGTTTGATGGTTCTTCTATTGAAGGTTTTGTCCGCATCGAAGAAAGTGATATGTACTTATACCCAGATTTATCTACTTGGATGATCTTCCCTTGGGAAAGTGAACATGGCAAAGTTGCTCGGTTAATCTGCGATATTTATAATCCTGATGGTACTCCTTTTGCCGGTGATCCGCGGGGGAACTTAAAACGGGCGATGGACCACATGAAACAACTAGGCTTTACTTCATTTAACTTAGGACCAGAACCAGAATTCTTCTTATTTAAATTAGATGAAGACGGTGAAATTACGACAGAATTAAATGATGCCGGTGGTTATTTTGATTTTGCACCGACAGATTTAGGTGAAAACTGCCGTCGTGATATCGTATTGGAACTAGAAAGCTTGGGCTTTGAAGTGGAAGCTTCTCACCATGAAGTAGCTCCTGGACAACATGAAATCGACTTTAAATACGCAGATGTTGTGGATGCTTGTGATAATATCCAAACCTTTAAATTAGTTGTTAAAACAATTGCTCGTAAACACGGTCTACACGCGACCTTTATGCCAAAACCATTGTTTGGGATTAATGGTTCAGGAATGCACTGCAATATGTCTTTATTTAAAGGCAAAGAAAATGCTTTTTATGATAAAGCAGGAGAAATGGGCTTAAGTCAGACAGCTTATCATTTCTTAGGCGGTTTGATTGAACATGCGCGAGCTTATACAGCAGTTTGCAACCCAATTGTTAATTCTTACAAACGCTTAGTACCTGGTTATGAAGCACCTGTTTATGTGGCTTGGTCAGGACGTAATCGTTCTCCATTAATTCGGGTGCCAGAATCACGAGGATTATCTACTCGTTTAGAATTACGTTCTGTCGATCCCTCAGCTAATCCATATTTAGCAATGGCTGTGTTGTTAGAAGCAGGCCTTGATGGAATTGAGCGGGAGCTGACACCACCACCAGCTGTTGATCGTAATATTTATGTCATGAATGAAGCAGAAAGAGAAGAAGCGCAAATTAAAGATTTACCTTCAACACTTCACAATGCCATTAAAGCATTACGAAAAGACCAAGTGATGGTCGATGCATTAGGCAATCATATTTACCAAAACTTTGTAGAAGCAAAACGTTTGGAATGGGCTTCGTTCCGCCAAACTGTTTCAGAATGGGAAAGAGAGCAATATTTAGAGCTCTATTAAAAACAGGAAAACAGACCGCTTTTGGCTTAGGCTTAAAGCGGTTTGTTTTGTTATTTATGTCGTAATTAGAGGGAGGAAAATCGCTTTTTATTCAGATAAAAATTGACAATTAGACCTGTTGACTACTACTATTAGGAAAATGGAAAGTAAAAGAGGTCGTACATATGTTAGATTTATTTATTTTAATGATGGAGCGCGTGGGCCTAATTATTTTATTGGCTTTTTTATTGGTCAACGTTACATATTTTAAGCGCGTTTTGGAAAATAGGACGCAACTTTCTTCTAAAGTTATTTTGATTATTGTGTTTGGTTTATTTGCAATTTTAACAAATTTTACTGGTATTGAAATTACCGGCAATCAAATTGTACCCAGTAATTTTTTAACCCATATTTCTGAAAATACTTCTATTGCCAATGCTCGTACTTTAGTAATTAGTGTGGCAGGATTAGTAGGTGGGCCTAGTGTTGGTACAACGGTTGGGGGCATTGCCGGAGTGCACCGTTTTTTGCAAGGGAGCGGTGAAGGAAGCTTTTATATTTTTTCTTCTTTATTAATCGGGTTAATCTCTGGATTGATTCGTCTTCTTTTAATCAAAAGACAATGGCAAAATAAGGCATTAATTTATGCTTTAGTGGGCATCTTAATGGAATCTATTCAAATGATTTTTGTGGCGTTTTTTAGTGGCACAGACCTAGCCAAAATGATTGCCGGACCGATGATTATGATTAATGGGATTGGGACGTTCATTTTTATGTCCATTATCAATGTTACCTTAAAGCAAGAAGAACAAGCAAAAGCAGTTCAAACTCATGATGTTTTAAATTTAGCGGCGCAAACACTGCCTTATTTTCGGGCTGGCTTAAAGCGAGAATCCAGTCAAGCTGTAGCCGAAATTATTCAACGCTATACCAAACTGGCTGCCATTAGTATGACCGATAAACATCAGATTTTAGCCCATGTAGGAGCAGGTAGTGATCATCATATTCCCGAGCTAGAAGTAATTACTGAGCTTTCTAAAAAAGTTTTACAAACAGGTGAGATGTTAATCGCCCACTCTAAAGAGCAAATTGGTTGTAAAAATCCCGACTGCCCCTTAGCGGCGGCAATTGTTATTCCGCTTTTTGCTCATGAACAGGTGGTGGGAACTTTAAAAATGTATTTTACCGATGAAAGTAAATTGACTTATGTAGAAGAAGAATTAGCAGAAGGATTAGCTACTATTTTTTCTTCCCAAATTGAATTAGGAGAAGCAGAAGAAAGAAGTCGACTTTTAAAAGATGCTGAAATTAAGTCACTACAAGCACAAGTAAATCCCCACTTTTTCTTTAATGCGATCAATACCATTTCGGCTTTGATGCGAAGAGACACAGATCAAGCCCGCAGTTTACTACTGCAATTAAGCAATTATTTTCGGGGGAATCTAACTGGTGCTCGTCAGACAAAAATTTTATTAAGTCAAGAATTACAACATTTGGCGGCATACTTACAGCTGGAACAAGCTCGATTTCCCAATCGGTATCAAATTGATGTCAAAACAAGTGATGCGTTAGAGAATGCGCTCATACCACCTTATGCGGTTCAAATTTTAGTAGAAAATGCCATTAAACACGCTTTTGCCAATCGCAAAGAAGACAATTATGTAGAAGTTAGAATTTTTAGTAATAATGATGCTTTAATTTTACAAGTTGAAGATAATGGGGTTGGTATTAAAGCAGACTTGTTGCCTAAATTAGGCAAACAAGCAGTTGTTTCAGCAAAAGGAACAGGTACTGCATTAGAAAACTTAAATAGGCGTCTTCATAGTTTATATGGCGAAACAGGCGAACTAAAAGCAGAAAATAAAAAAACAGGTGGGGCGATATTTACCATTACATTACCATTAGAGCTTAAAGGAGGAGAGGAATAATGCACGTTCTTTTAGTTGATGATGAACCCTTAGCAAGAGAAGAGCTGAGCTATTTGGTTAGTCAACATCCTGCAGTTACAAGTGTAACCCAAGCTGAAGGTGTTTTAGAAGCTATGAGTAAAATGATGGAACAAAAACCCGATATTTTATTTTTAGATATTCATTTAACCGATGAAAGCGGATTTGAACTGGCGGAAAAATTAGTAAATCTTACAGATCCCCCGTACTTGGTTTTTGCGACCGCTTATGATGACTATGCGCTCCAAGCTTTCCAAGTCAATGCAAGTGATTATTTATTGAAACCTTTTGAAGAAAAAAGAGTCATGGAAATTATTAATAAGGCTGAAAAGCAAATGTCCCGTAAGCAATCTGATCCTGTTCAAACGACAGAACAATGGGCTACTTTTCCGATTCATAGCGACGATCGCATTTTTTTAATTAATCCAGAGACTGTTCAAATGGTTTCTGTAGATGAACGCAATGTCAGTATTTTTACGGATGATAAATGCTACAATACAACAGGAACATTGAGTGGTATTGAGCAAAAGTTACCCCCAGCGCTTTTTATTAAAACGCATCGCAGCTTTATTATTAATGCGACTAAAGTAAAAGAAATTCAGCCTTGGTTTAACTATACCCTACAAGTTACAATGGAAAATGGAGAGAAAGTCCCAGTTAGTCGCTCTTATTTAAAAGCTTTTAAAGAGCGGTTAAATTTAGAATAAGCATTTTTACGGCACTTGATGTAAGTCAAGTGCCTTTTTTTGCATTTCATGTGTTGAATTGAGCAAGTTATGAAGAAAGCGGTAACAAAAGCTCGGATTTTCGTATACTAAGCATGTAAACAAAACAAAGGAGCGAGAAAACATGGAAAAAAAAGTTTATTCATTCTTACAACAAGCCTTCGTCTTTGCCCTCATTATGTTAATTTCAAATGGTATTGCTAAAGTATTGCCAATTGCAGTTCCACCTTCTTTAATAGGCATGTTGCTTTTATTTGGTGCTTTATGTTTAGGAATTGTCAAATTAGAACAAGTTGAAGGTCTAGCTGACAGTCTATCAAGTGTCATCACATTTTTATTTGTTCCTTCTGGCATTTCACTAGTAAATTCGCTAGGTATTATGAAAAGTTCTGGAATTCAAATTATCGCGGTTATCTTAATTGCAACTTTGGCGCTAATGGCAGCAACTGGTTGGGGTTCAAGTTTATTGCTGGGTGTGAAAGATCGTCATACAGAAGCAAAAAAAGAAGAACCACTTCACAAAGGCTTAAAGGAGGTTTCTTAATATGACTCCTTATGTTGGTATTATTATCTCGCTAGTTGTTTTTGGTATTGGAACTTTCTTATTTAAGAAAAGTAAAGGTTTCTTTTTATTCACACCACTATTTGTGGCGATGATTCTAGGTGTTTTAATCTTAGAAGTTACTGGTATTAGTTATGATGACTATAACGAAGGTGGCAAAATCATTATGTTCTTTTTAGAACCGGCAACGATTGCTTTTGCTATACCTTTATACAAAAAACGCGATATTTTAAAAAAATATTTTATGGAAATCATGGTGGCAATCACAATTGGTTCTGTCGTTTCAGCGGCATCAGTTGTTTTAGCAGGTTATATTATTAAAATGCATCCGCAACTCATTGCTTCACTTCTTCCCCAAGCCGCAACAACAGCGATTGCAGTTCCAGTGGCCACTTCTGTTGGTGGGATTGCTTCAATTGCAGCTTTTTCTGTCATCTTTAATGGTGTTTTAGTTTACGCTTTAGGGGCAGTAGCATTGAAGTGGTTTAAGGTTAAAAATCCAGTTGCAAAAGGTTTGGCTCTAGGTGCAGCAGGACATGCTTTAGGAGTTGCGGTTAGTATGGAAATGGGTGAAACAGAAACAGCGATGGCAAGTATCTCAGTGGTCGTTGTTGGGATCACAACTGCAGTAGTGGTTCCAATTGTAGCAAGTGTAATGGGAATTATTTAAAAAAGGAGTAAAGACAAATGCAAAAGACAGAGTTAAAAACAAATGCGTGGCAAGGATTTAAAGGTAAAGCTTGGCAAAACGAAATAAACGTACGTGATTTTATCCAAGCAAACTACACACAATTTGACGGTACTGATGA
>MJGMH2__coassemble_898_pt1 | contig 40934 bp, 43 predicted proteins | sample MJGMH2__metabat2_low_PE_013 | metagenome-assembled genome bin MJGMH2
TTTTAATTCGCCTTCTTTTAGGCTTTCAAATAAGTTATCCAATGTCACACGGCTATTAGAAGCACGTTGTTCCATCAAAGCACGTTTTGCCCGTTCTTCACCGGCAGCCCGCGCTGTTTTTTCATCTTCAAAGACGACAAAACGATCGCCTGCTTGAGGAACATCATTTAAACCAGTAATTTCGACTGGTGTCGCAGGTCCTGCTGATTTATCCCGTCGGCCTAAATCATTGGTCATTACCCGTACACGGCCATAAGTATTTCCAACTACAATTGGATCGCCCACATGTAAAGTACCTTGTTGCACGAGTAATGTTGCCACTGGGCCTTTACCTTTATCCAAACGAGCTTCAATTACAGTACCAATGGCTCTTTGGGTTGGATCTGCTTTTAAGTCTTCTACTTCTGCTACAAGTAAAATCATTTCTAATAATTCATCGATGTTTTGACCAAATTTCGCTGAAATTTCAACAAAAATTGTGTCGCCACCCCAACTTTCAGGAATTAATTCGTATTCACTTAGTTCTTGCATTACGTGTTGTGGGTTAGCACCAGGTTTATCAATTTTATTCACTGCAACAATAATTGGCACTTTCGCTGCTTTGGCGTGGTTAATCGCCTCAACAGTCTGTGGCATAACGCCATCATCTGCTGCAACAACTAAAATTGTAATATCTGTAATACTTGCACCTCGAGCCCGCATACTTGTAAAGGCCGCGTGTCCTGGTGTATCTAAGAAAGTAATTGGTTTCCCATCAATGTCAATTTGATAAGCACCAATATGTTGCGTAATCCCGCCAGCTTCACCACTTGTTACTCGTGAGTGACGTAGTGTATCTAGTAAAGTTGTTTTACCATGGTCAACGTGACCCATAATCGTCACAACTGGTGGACGTGGTACTAAGTTTTCGGCTGCGACTTCTTCTGCTTCAAAGAATTTGTCAATGTCGGCAATATCGACTTGTACTTTTTCTTGAGGATCAATTCCATAATCTGTCGCCAAAAGTTCAATTGTATCTTTATCTAGCGCTTGGTTTTGGTTAACCATGACACCCATCATAAATAATTTTTTGATGATTTCGGCTGGTTCACGGTGAATTTTTTTAGCAATATCAGCTACATTCATGCCTTCTGTATATTCTAATACTTCTGGCAATTCCCTAAATTTACGTGGTGGTACTGCCGGTTTATTGGAAACTTGTTGTTTTCCTTTTTTACCTTTTTTCTTAAACTTATTACGGTTTTGTTGATAGCCACCTTGACGATTTTGTTGACCATAATTTTTGTTACGATTATCGTTACTACGGTTACCAGCTTTATTACCATCAGCTTTGGCAGCTGGTTGAGTATTTGCAGATTTTGCGGCTGGTTTATTAGCGTTCGTAGCAGGTTTTGTCGTAGTACGTTGTTGTGTGGCTGGTTTTTGTTGTGTTGCTGGTTTTTGTTGTGTTGCTGGTTTTTTATTTTGTGTCGGAGCTTGTTGTGCAGGTTTTGTCTGCTTGGTTTGGTTACTCCGTTTTTGATTATTATTATTAATAGGCTTTTGATCCTCCGTTTTTTTATTAGCTGTTTTTTGATTTGCTGGTACATTTTTTTGTGATGTGTTTTCAGTTTTATTTGAAACAGCTTTAGCTGAAGGTGTTTCAGAATGATTGAAACGATTATTTTGCTCAGCTTGTGTTTTATTTACAGTCCCTTGTTGACGGTTTTGCGTTGCTTGATTTTTCTGTTGCCCTTGTTGGTTCCCTTTATTTTGACCTTGTTTGTGGCCTTGTTTTTGGTTTGGATTATTCCGATTTTGGAATTTCGGATTATTCCGTTGGGTAACAAATTTTTTATGCTCAGGTTTTTTTGCTTCATCTGGGTTAGCTGGTTGGGATGCAGGTTTTGGAGCATTGTCAGTACTTTTTGTTACACCAACAGCTTGGCGTAACTTTTTCTCCTCAGTATCTGAGATTGCTCCCATATGATTTTTTACATCAAATCCTAAAGATTGTGCCGTATCCACCAATTCTTTACTCGATTTGTTGATTTCTTTTGCAAGTTCATAAATTCGTTTTTTTCCCATGCAATCACCTTCCTAACCTTGTATTAATTCTCCTATCTTTTTGGCAAAGCCCGCATCTAAAATACCAATTACCATCCGGGGTTTACCAATCGCACCTCCTATTTCCAAGGCGGTTAAACGATCATTATAGGGAATTTTATAATAAGTGCACTTATCACTTATATTTTTGTGGGTATTTTTACCAGCATCTGTGGCAATTAATACCAAACGAGCTTTGTTGCGACGAATCTCTTTTAACGTTAGTTCTTCGCCAGTGACCAACTTTCCAGCGCGCATTGCTAAACCTAACATGTTCAATACCTTGTTTTTATCCATTGCCAAATAACTCACGACGGGCTTTTTGATGGGTAACATAATCAAGAAGTTCTTGATAAAACGCATCAGTCAGTGGTGTTTCTAAGACCCGATCCAAGATTTTTTTATCCCAAGCTTTTTGCACTTCTGCTGGCTCAATTGCAACATAAGCACCGCGTCCTGGCATTTTACCAGTGGGATCAATCGAAACTTCGCCTTCTTTTGATCGAGTAATGCGAATCAGTTCTTTTTTTGGTTTCATTTCACCGGAAACAACGGATTTACGTAAAGGAATCTTTCGTTTCTTCATGAAATCGCCTCCTGATTAATCCTCTTTTTCTTCATCAAAAGCAATATTTTCATAATCATCACTTGTCATATCGCTATTTTCAATTACTTCATCAACAGAATCGGTTGCATTTTCATCAACTGTTTCTTCAGTTACAAACTCGCCTTCATCGATATAGTCGCCTTCTTCTAATTTGGCATAAAATTCTTCCATATCAGATTCAGCTTTAATATCAATTTTATAACCAGTTAATTTGGCTGCTAAGCGAGCATTTTGACCTCTTTTACCAATCGCAAGTGATAGTTGATAATCTGGCACAACAACGGTACAAGCACGGGGATTATCCAAATCAAAAATAACGTCTTGTGCTTCAGCTGGATTCAATGCATTAGCAATATAAATAGCTGGATCTTCATCCCATTCAACAATATCCATATTTTCGCCTTTTAATTCGTTAACAATTGCTTGAACTCGCTGACCTTTAGGGCCGACACAAGTACCCACAGGATCGATATTAGGGTCATCTGAACGCACTGCAACTTTTGAACGATCGCCAGCTTCTCTAGCAATGCTAACAATCTCTACAGTACCATCATAAACTTCTGGCACTTCTTGTTCAAATAAACGGCGTAATAAATCTGGATGGGAACGACTAACAAAGACTTGTGGACCTTTTGAAGTATTTTCAACCCGAGAAACATACACTTTAATACGATCATGTGGTTGATAAAATTCGTTTGGCATTTGATCTTGTTTTGATAAAACAGCTTCGATTTTACCCAAATTGACATAAATGTAACGATTGTCTTGTCTTTCAACAATACCTTGCATAATATCTTTTTCATAAGCTGAAAATTCATTATAGATAATCGTTCTTTCTGCTTCTCTAACGCGCTGTAAAATAACTTGTTTGGCTGTTTGCGCTGCAATTCGGCCAAAATCTTTTGGCGTTACTTCAAAACGAATTTTGTCACCAATTTCATAAGCTGGGTTGATTTTGATTGCTTCTTTTAAAGACACTTCTAATTGGGAATCCATGACTTCTTCTGTTACTTCTTTGACAGCATAAACATGAATGTCACCTTTTTTTTGATTGAATTCTACTTCTACGTTTTGGGCTTGGCCGTAGTGACGTTTATAAGCTGACACTAAAGCAGCTTCTAGTGCTTCAATCACGATTTCTTTTGAGATGCCTTTTTCAGCTTCTAAAGCATCTAATGCATTCAACATTTCTTTACTCATCTGCTTGGAACTCCTTTTTTAAAATTGAATAGCTAAACGGGCTTTGGCAATATTCTTACGATCAAAAGTCAGTTCTTTTTCCCGCGTTTTAATTCTGATCTTTAATACAAGTTCAGCTTCATTTAAAGAAACTAAAAATCCTTCATATTGCTTTTGTCCTTCAACTGCTTGATATAATGAGATGTGGATATATTCACCCACGGCTTTTTGATAATCGGCTTCTTTTTTCAGCGGACGCTCGGCACCAGGAGAAGACACCTCTAGAAAATAAGCTTGAGGAATTGGATCTGGATCCATATTATCCAACTTTTCACTTAGCTTTTCACTTACATAGGCACATTCTTCTATATCAATGCCGCCTTCTTTGTCGATGAATACTCGCAAAAACCAGCTTTTGCCCTCTTTAACAAACTCAACTTCGACTAATTCAAAATTTTGTTCATCCAAAATTGGAACAACTAAATTTGTTACTGTTTCTACCACTGTACTCAACAATCATCGCCTCCTTGACCAATTCTTTTCATTAAAAAGAGTGAGGGAAAAAATCCCTCACTCCACTAAGTATCATTACCGTTATACATTCTAACATATTTTTTTGAAAATCACAACTGAAAGCAGAAATAGCGTTATTTAAGTAGCAACAATTTGCCACAATCGCGGCAAAAAAGCATTAAAATTGAAATCCAATGGAGCTTGATGGGGAAAATACTGAACCATTCGATATAAATAAACAACTAAAAACAGACCTATAATTCCAATCCACCAATATTTATGAGTCAAAAGCCGTGCTATAACCGCTTTTTTTAAACTAATTCCATAGAGTAAAACCAACAAAATAATTACCCAAAAAAGTGGATGATAATAAAACGCTGTCGTAATATCCCCCTGTGCCAAATGAATAAAAGCGCGCGTCATACCACAAACCGGACACGGCAGACCTGTCACAGCTTTTAAAGGACATTCTAATAATCCGACCATTCGTCGTCTCCTTGAGTGTTCATATCTGTCACGCCTTGATTTAAATGATTATAAACATCATTTAAGTCAGATTGTAAAATTGCCATATTAATCACGGCTAAGCCAAAAATACGCAAGACAATAAATAATAACCTATTGTCACTACGATAAGGTCGCAGTGCTTTTTCTTGCGCTGCCATCACCAGATCATTGATGCGATACCACCAATAAAACATATATAGTCCACAAGTAATAAGTCCAAAAAATAATGTCCATCCTGGTTTTAGCCGATAGTCACCAGTTAAATCATTTAAATCTCGGTTGGTAGTATAAATCCAATAGATTCCATAAATGCCACCAGTTAGTAGTGTAAATAAAATCACAGCTATTACAGAGCGTTTTTGCCAATTGGTTTTCATCATAGTCGCTATTTCCTTTCGTATCTCACTATGTAAAAGAAGCTGCCGCCTCTTTAACTTTATTTGATAAAATAATTTTTCCTGTTTGAAAATTCGTTTGAACTTTCTTAAATTACTTTACCATAAAAGAGTTAAATTAGGCAGGACAGCTTAAAAATTTATACGCGACTGTAGTTAGCTACTTCTGCTGCAATTGCATCCACAAAAATATTGAGTTCTTCAACTGAAGTTTCTTTACTTCCATAACGACGAACGTTTACAGTTGCATCTTTTACTTCATTATCCCCTACAACAAGTTGATATGGAATTTTTTGTGTTTGTGAAGCTCGAATTTTATAACCCATTTTTTCATTTCGGTCATCGACTTCAACCCGAATTCCTTTTGCTTGCAGACGTTCTTTGATTTCATAAGCATAATCAGAATGTGCTGCAACAGAAACTGGAATAATTGTTGCTTGAATTGGCGCTAACCAAGTTGGAAATGCACCTTTGTAAACTTCGGTTAAATAAGCTACAAAACGTTCCATAGTAGAAACAATTCCGCGGTGAATCACGACCGGACGATGAGTATTTTCGCCATCTTCACCGACATAAGTCAACTCAAAACGTTCAGGTAATAAGAAGTCTAATTGAATAGTAGACAATGTTTCTTCCATCCCCATCGCTGTTTTCACCTGCACGTCAAGTTTTGGTCCGTAAAATGCTGCTTCTCCTTCAGCTTCAAAATAGTCTAAGCCTAATTCATCCATCGCTGCTTTTAACATTGTTTGCGCGTTATCCCACATTGCATCATCATCAAAGTATTTTTCAGTATTGTTAGGATCACGATAACTCAAGCGGAAACGATAATCTGTCACGTTGAAGTCTTTATAAACTGCAATCATCAAGTCCAAAGTCCGTTTGAATTCATCTTTAATTTGATCCGGACGCACAAAAGTATGGCCATCATTTAATGTCATTTCCCGTACCCGTTGTAAACCAGATAAGGCACCAGATTTTTCATAGCGATGCATCATACCAAGTTCTGCAATTCGAATTGGTAGTTCCCGGTAAGAATGAATATCATTTTTGTAGACCATCATGTGATGCGGACAGTTCATTGGACGTAAAACAAGCATTTCGCCATCGCCCATATCCATCGGTGGGAACATATCTTCATGATAATGATCCCAGTGACCAGAAGTCTTATACAAATCAACATTGGCCATAATTGGTGTATAAACGTGTTGGTAACCTAAACTTACTTCTTTATCGATAATATAACGTTCAATAATCCGGCGAATTGTAGCACCCTTTGGTAACCAGAAAGGAAGTCCTGAACCAACTTCTGGTGAAACCATAAATAAATCTAATTCTTTTCCTAATTTACGGTGATCGCGTTCTTTTGCTTCTTCTCTTTGTTTAATAAATTCTTTTAGATCTTTTTTATCAAAGAAAGCTGTCCCATAAACACGTTGCATCATCTGATTATCGGAATTACCACGCCAGTAAGCACCCGCAACAGATAATAGTTTGAAAACTTGAATGCGACCAGTTGAAGGCACATGTGGGCCACGGCACAAGTCAACAAATTCTCCTTGACGATAGGCTGTAATTGTTTCATCTTCTGGCATGTCATTAATTAATTCGACTTTATAAGGGTCTGCATGAAACAAATCCAATGCTTCTGCTTTTGATAAAACCAAGCGTTCAATCGGTAAATTTTCTTTCACGATTTTCATCATTTCTGTTTCAATTGCTGGTAAGTCTTCGGCTGTGATTGGATGTTGACCGTTATCAGTATCATAATAAAATCCACTGTCAATCGCAGGGCCTACGCCAAAGTGAATATTAGGAAATAAACGACGGGCCGCTTGTGCCATTAAATGAGCAGCAGAATGACGAAGTAAAGGTAACGCTTCTTCATCAGCTGAAGTAATAATTGCTAAGGTAGCATCTTCATTAATTGGACGATTTAGGTCTACTAATTCGCCATTAACTTTTCCTGCCAAAGCTTTTTTTGCTAAGCTATTAGAAATACTAGCCGCAATATCTTTTGTTGTACTACCTGATTCAAATTCTTTTTTTGCACCATCAGGAAATGTAATTGTAATTGCCATAAATAATTCCTCCTTAAATAATAAAAAAAGTCCTAGCGCTATAATAGCACTAGGACGTGATTAACGTGGTTCCACCTAATTTTAAGACATATTTTCGTCTTCTCTTTTGCCGCTAACGGTTGCCACCGCCTAAGATTAATTAGGAATAAGTAAAGTGGTCATCCTTTGGTTTTCTGTTGGAAAACTTTCAGCAGTTGTCTTCCTCTCTGTTACAGACTCTCAAAATCAGTTGGCTTTACAAGTTGAATATATTTAAACACTTCTTTTAAAAAAATGCAAGAATGAACTTACTTAAATTCACCATTAACAGCATAAGTACCTTTTTTCATTTCATTAATAATCACATGAATATGTTCTTTTGGCGCACCGGTATTCTTATGAACAGCTTCAGTAATATCTTTCATCATTGCAGTCAATTGTTCTTTACTACGTCCTTCAACTAATTCAACATGGACAAATGGCATATTATTCACTTCCTTTTTTAAATTACCTCTATTTTAACCTTAAATAAGTCAAAATGTCCCGTACAAAACTGAAATTATTGCATAAAATTTGAAACTTTATTTTCGATAATTTTTATAAAGATATTCTGTTAGCTTATGCTAATGGCCTAAACTTAATTTTTTCCTGGTATCTTTATTTTTACGATCGTTTTTAGCCCGTAATGCACTTAAAATGGAGACCGTATCAACAACCTCTTGTAACATCGCACCGATTAACGCAGGGATCACCCCTGTGCTAGCAACTAGCATCAAACCAACACAGATAAAAATTCCGATTAAAACTGATTGTCGGGCGATTTTCATTGTATCTTGCGAGATACTAACCGCTGCTGCAACGCTACTTAAATCATCCTTCAAAATAACAGCATCTGCACTTTCAGAAGCCGCTGAAGAACCGTGAGCCCCCATAGCAATACCGACATCAGCAATCGCTAAAGCTGGCGCATCATTAATACCATCACCGATCATCACTAATGGTCGATCTGCTTTAGTGATATTTTTTAAAACGTTAATTTTATCTTGTGGCAGGCATTCGGCATGCACTTCTTTAATTCCAACTGCAGTAGCTGTTAATTCTGCAATTCCTTTACGATCACCAGTTAACATAATTTCCTTATCGACACCTAAATTGCGTAATTGGGTAATCGTAGTTTGAGCTTCTGGTCTTATTTCATCTGCAAAAGTTACACTTCCAATGTATTGATCATCTAACGAGGCAAAAATCATCGTCGCATCACCAGCAGAAATACTAGCGTGGGCAAATTCTGCCCGCCCAATTTTGATGACTTTGCCATCAATTTCACCTTTTACACCAGAACCAACAACTTCTTCTAAGTTTTTAACCGGTACTAATTCTACTCGTTTGGTAGCATAAGAAACAAGTGATCGCGCTAAAATGTGCAGTGATTCTTGTTCGGCACTGGCAAGATAGCTCAAAAATTTATCTTCTGGAAAACCAGCTATAGGATTAATCGCTTCTACTGTTAATTGGCCTTTGGTAATGGTACCTGTTTTATCAAAAGCAATGGTCTTAGCTTCGGCAAGTTTTTCGATTGTAGTACCTGTTTTCATCACAATACCATTACGACTTGAACGACTCATGCCTGCTACTAATGCAACTGGAGCTGCTAAAATCAAAGGGCAAGGAGAAGCTACGACTAAGACTTCAGCAAAACGGACCGGATCTTTCGTAACAAACCAGGCAATCCCCCCAATAAGATACGCAATTGCAGTAAATGGCACAGCGTAACGGTCTGCCATCCGCACAAAATGAGCGGGTTTTTCTTGCGATTCTTTTACTAGTTTAACGATTTGTTGATATTGTGAATCTTCAGCTAGTGAAGTTACTTGATAAACCAAAGTTCCCTCACCATTTATAGCTCCAGACATAATGTCATCTCCGCTATTTTTATCCACCGGCCGAGATTCACCAGTTAAAGAAGATTCATCGACACTACCTTCTTGTAAGGCAATCCCATCAACAGGGACAATTTCATGGGGCTTAACCACTAAAATATCGCCAACTTTAACCTTATCTAAAGTTAAATCTTCTAAGCGATCCCCGTTTTTTCGATGTGCAACTTGAGGAGAATTATCTAATAGAGATTGTAATTCACGGCCTGCTTGACGACTAGCATAATCTTCTAAACTATCTCCGCCGGTCAACATGATTAAAATCATCAAACTCGCCCAGTATTCCCCAACTGCTAAAGTAGCGACAATAGCCGTAATCGCTAAAATATCCACACCATAACGGCCAGATCGCAATGTTTTTACCATTTCAATTAACATGGTAAAGGCCATAAAGCCTCCCACAATTGTCACGAGTAGATAGGCCCACTGTCCTTGTTTCAAAACAAACTCAAAAAGACAAGCTATGACTCCTACCACTAAAGTTAAAAAGAATTTTTTAAAATGACTCATTTCCATCCCCTACTTTCCCAACTTGAATAGTTCAAGCTTCACTTAAAGGATAACTTGCTTATTTCCAAATGAAAATAGAAAAGTGCTAAATGAAAAAAAGAATCATTTACAATTAGCTTTTATCATCCTGATGCTGCCAATTGTGACTGTATTTCTTTACAGCGTTGGCTGTTTTAGCATCATAAAAAAAACACTCATTTTAGCAAATTTTACAGCTGTTTGATGAAAAAGGTTTTGGGTTTTATAAAGACTCTGCCAGATTTTTTCACCAGTAGTAAAATCCAGCAAATCAAGCAGTGATTGTCTTATTTCATCAGACAAATAATTTAGTAAATACTTATCGTTTTTGCCAATACTAACGCCACATCCTTGTTCTAAAGCAACTTGCCAACTCAGCAAACGACGTAATTCCTTTTGACAAATGTCATAAAGATGATCAGTAGCATATAACCATTCTTTACGCCATAGACCTTTAACTACATAAGTGGACACCCACCAAAACTCATTACAACAATCTGTAAATTCTGCTTGACTCGGCGCTTTTTGAAGATAGAAGGAATCAAGATTTGTTTTCTTAATATCTGCAAGTAAATTTTGAGGATCCCACAAAGGTAAAACTACTTTTTCTGTTTTTAACCAATCTGGCAGATTTTTTATAGGACAAAGCATTAAATCAATGCGGTTATTATCTTCAAATAACATTAAAAAGGTAAAACAATCTCCTAAAGTAGCTGGAAACAAAGTCATTTCCTCAGGACATTGCATAATTAAAATTTCACCAAAAGCTTTTAACCAACTGCGCTCTTTTAATAAACTATCTTTTTCATCTACTAAGTAAACGACATCATAATCTTGAAATATATCTTTGGGGACGTGAGGATTTGCTCGCGAGCCAGAAAGCGCTACGCCTTTGACCTGAGGTAATTTTTGAGCTACTCGTTTTATTAATGCTAACATTTCATCTTCCTGACGCATTGTTTCTTCCTTTCTCATTTACATAAAATTTTAAAAAAAACTTTGAAAGCAGTAACCTTTTTTTCAGAGTCGAACTTGTGCTATAATTTTATGGCGTGATTTTATCACACACATAGGAAATGGAGGCTTGTTTAATGGATGAACGTGCCAAAGAAAAGCAGCATGTCGCATGGACTGTTGCACTTATTCAAAATGAAGAACAACTAATTAAAGAACAGCAACAACAGCTAAGTGGCAAGATGCAAGCCGAATTAAAAGAAGTTGCCGATCACCAAATCCGGGGCGGTTCCGATGAGTCTTTTTATGAATCTGCAATGGAGTATCGCCAACATGAGCAAGAATTACTCTTGAAGTATCACACAGCCGAAAGCCAAGTAAAACGTTTAAAGACACTTAGTACGATGGAAGGAAATCCTTATTTTGCGCGGATTGATTTTAAAGAAGGACAAGAAAATAAAGAAACACTTTATTTAGGTATTGCTTCTTTACGGGATAAAAATCAAGAAACCATCGTCATCGATTGGCGCGCACCAATTGCCAATCTTTATTATGAAGGTGAATTAGGTCCAGCTTTTTATGAAACCGACCACGACCGATATGAAGTAGAACTTTTATTAAAACGCCAGTTTAAAATTCAAGATGGGCAAATGCTTTCAATGGTGGATACTTCTGAAGTAATTAATGATGAATTTTTATTAGAGATTTTAGATGAAGCATCTTCTTCTCAAATGAAAAATATCGTCTCCACGATTCAAAAAGCCCAAAATAAAATTATTCGCAATACAACGAGCAAAGTCATGTTAATTGAAGGTATCGCAGGTAGTGGTAAAACTTCTGCCCTTTTACAACGAATTGCTTTTTTACTTTATCGTAATCGTAAATGGTTGGCTGATGAACAAGTTCTCTTATTTTCACCTAACCATCTATTTTCTGATTATATTTCAATGGTTTTGCCTTCCCTTGGAGAAAGTACTGTCCCAACTCGGACATTCCGCTCTTTTATGGTTCAGCTACTGCCACAATTTACGATTGAAAAAGAAGCTGAGCAAGAAGTTGTCTTTTTATCTGGCAATGAAAAACAAAGCGAGCGACTAAAAAGCAGTTTAGTTTTAGTCAAGGCTATTAAAAATTATATCAAAGCAATCACCGACTTAGGACCGTTATTTCGTAATTTGAAAATTAATGGGGAAACTTTGATTTCAACAAAGCAAATGCGCACTTGGTATCAAGAAACAAATCCAAATTTACCACTTTACCAACGGACACAATTATTACAGACAAAACTATTGAAAAAAGTTGGTGGCCTGCAAAAAGACGAAGCAAAAAAAACTTGGGTAAAAGAGGCCGCCGAAGAAGAATTACAACAATATTTTGCAGATCATCCTAACTTAACTGATTCTGAAGAAAACGAACGAAAATTACGCAATCAGATTAAAAAACAAATTGTAAAGCGGCATTTTCGCAGTATGGTTAAAAGTATTAATCGTTTCCAATTTATTAACTTTTCCAAACAATATTTGCACTTTTTACAAAACGTTTCTAAAAAAACTTTAGCTGAAAATCACGTAACTGTAAATCAATGGCAAGAAAGTCTCGAAGCTACCCGTGACTTATTAAAAAATCGCCTGTTAAAACAAGAAGATGCTGTTTTATTCTTCTTACTATTAAAAGGATTGCGACCAATTGATTTACCAGTCAATGCTCGTTTCATTTTTATCGATGAAATGCAAGACTTTCCACCTGCACAAGTGGCGCTATTACGGGAGTTGTACCCCCAAGCTAACCTTACGCTGTGTGGAGATTTAAATCAAAAAGTCTTTGGTAATGAGACCATTGTCGGTAATTTAGCTGCCCTTTTCCCAGATCAAGAAGTAACCCGATACCAATTAACAACAAGTTATCGATCCACTAAAGAAATTACAGACTTTGCCAATCAATTTTTATCAGAAGAAGATACTGTGGAAATGACTGCCAGAAAAGGAGACTTACCAACCTTAGTAACTGGCTTTAATAAAACGGAATGTCTGAATTATTTAATAAATGATTTAAAAGAAAATGAAGCAAAAGCTCAATATTGGCGGACAGCAATTATTTGTCGGACCAGTCAAGATTGTGTTGCTCTTTATGAAGCGCTAGACGAAAAAATGAAACAAGAGATTCAATTAATTATCTCTGAAGAGGATTTCATGAAACGACGTATTATGATTATCCCTGCTTACCTAGCGAAAGGCTTAGAATTTGATCGTGTCTACGCTTGGCAAATTGACGATAGTTTTAAGACGTTACAGGATCGGTTAATTTTTTATACTATTGCAACTCGGGCGATGCACGAACTAACCGTTATTAGCCATGAGCCCCTCTCACCATTTTTTGATACAGCGGATCCATTAACATTTAATAAAGTCGTTTTATAAAAACTCAAAATTTCACTAACAAGAATGAAAATACCCAAACTATCACAAACGATTGGTTAGTTTTAAAAACTAGTAAATCGCTGTAATAGTTTGGGTTTTTAAATGAATAATGGCACCTGTGGATATTTTAATTGAATAATATTTAATATCATTTTAAGTTCTGACAACTGCTTTTTATCTTCTTCATCAAATAGTTTCGCGTGACGTCCTACCAAACCATTATCAATTAAATGATGTTTTTTATTCCATGTTTTAAAATCATTCAAGTTTTGACACTGGCTTAAAGGTAATCCAGCCGCATCTATTATTTCAGACAGACGAAAAACTAAAAAGGCGCTGTCAATCACTGTATATTCTTGATATTTATGAGATTTTTCTTGATTTTTACGATCTCTTAAAATTACTTTTTGAGGTTCATTTTTCAAATACCAATCCAATAGTATAAAAAAACCCTCTAAACGAAATTCTTCAGCAAATAATTCATAACTCTCAGGGTTTTGGCGAAAAACCAAAGGAATCAAATAATTACGACGATAAATAAGCATTGGCGCTTGGGTCACACTGTAGTAAACATAACGATTCAAGTAACCAGCTCCACGAAAATCACCTAAGCGATACCCTTCCACCCCAAAGCGTTGACATCGAGCAGCTAAGGTAGAACACGCACCGACTGATACTGCTAACTCCGCTTTTTGTTCATAGTCGCTTAAAATGCGATCAAAAGGTTCCAAACTGATTTTTTCCAAACAACAACACCACCTCAAAGATAACGTTTTCTCTTCAATAGTATAGCATAATTTCATTAAACCATTTGCAGAGAAAATTCGAAAAAATAAAAAAATTCATTTTCTGACAATAATATCAGCCAATTTATACTTCAATAACTAAATCATAAGTCCATTTGGAATTTTTTTAAACGTTGCTATCAAGATAATACCGTAATTTTTTTCCTACCACTTATTTGTTTATTTTTTGAAAAGACATAATAGTTTTCAAGAGATAAAAATAAGTCTAAAATAAATATGAAAACAAATGAAAACATACTGGAGTGATGGTATTGAAATTATTAAAAGAATATGGCTTTTACCTGCTACTATTAGCCATTATCAGTGAAATTGCACTCCCTTTTATTTTGGCGCACTATTATCCCAATTACAGCCAAATAAATAATTTAATTTCAACTTTCGGTGAAACCGATAGTCCGACAAAATGGGCCTTTAAAATTTGGGAAATTATTAATGGCACCCTTTTTGTTTTAAGTGCCCCAGCAATTTATGAACGATTTAAAGAAACCAATCAAAAGTTTTCTCTTATTCTTTCGTTAATGGTGGTTGTTTTTGGAATTGGCGATTGTATTATCACTGGTTTATTTGATCGCGCCGCAAATGAAAGTGAGGTTGATTTTACTTCCTTATTGCACAATTATGCTTCTGGCGCAGGCTTCGTTGCACTTTTGTTAGGAACGTTCCTCTTGTTTTTGCTTTATCGCCAAGAAAAAAATGAAATTTTCATCGTCTTTTTGCCACTCATTTTTATTGCCGCTATGGTATTTATGTTTTTATTTGCAATGCCAAAGATTCCAATCATCAGCCAATTTCAAGTTTCCCATCGTGGTTTATGGCAAAGATTGAATTTGTGGTTTTTGTATTTACCTTATTTCCTCACTGCTATTCAAAGTCTTTTAATAAAAAAAAGCTAAAAACAAGCCTTCATTTTTAATCCTGAGGGCTTGTTTTTTACTTTTTCTTTTAGTATCAATTGGCTATAGCTCCGATTGATTGATCGGCCAGCGGGTGTTGGCTTTACTTGGTAAAATTAAAGTGATGAAAATAACGATATTACCAATTAAAGGAATCAAGTAAAATAAAATCCACCAGTTACTGTGATTGCGATCATGTAGACGACGTGCGCGTACAGTAAAATTAGCCAACCAAATTAGTGCGCTCAATAGGACAAAAACTAACGTTACTGCATTCCATTCTTTGATAATTGTACCGTCATCAGCTGTAATTTCAATATAACGGTTAACTCCTGTCACAACCGAATAGATTGCTAATACTAAATAATTGATAACTTGCGGCCACCAATATTGCCCTCTTTTGGCAGATGCGTTCATAGCAGTCATGTTATGCCAATATTCTTTATAAGCATTAATCATTTTAACACCTCCTATTTCACTATCCCAAAGCCTATAGCAGTTGTCAAAATTTAAGCTTAAAATTCTTTTAATAAATTCACCAATCATTTATTTTATTTAGAAATCAATTTATAAATAAAGTTATAAACGCCAACAAAAAGATAAATGAACCCACACGTGCCCGCCTAAATAATCATAGCATCTCCATTTAGCCCATAAAATTTTGAACTTACTGAAAAAAGATTAAATTTTTATGGGCCAGCACTTGTTCAAACTTCTTTCTTGATATGAAGAAAGAAGTTTTAATTCACATCGAAGGATGTAATCACTTCTTGGGTATTTAAATTTAACACTCTAATATTTACCTCTGTGCCACCGCCACCCCATTTTACCAGTGCTAAATCGCCATATCTTCTAAAAACTGGAACGTTGCCAACTCCACTTCGATATTGAAAACTATACCAACCAGAAGTGGTAGTTTCCTCTTGAAAGCCTATGTAATTTCCAGTTGCTTCAGGAGTCAGAGTGTTCCAAATTTTTTCAGCAACTTCATCTGTCATTGTCGTATCCATCGTATGCGATTCTGCTTTCAATTGTTGTAATTCTGTGTTTTTTTCAGACAATGTTTCCTCAAGTTCTGAAATTTTCTGCTTATTTGTTTCTGCACTTGCTAGTTCTTTATCTTTTTCGAGTAATTCTTTTTTCAATGAATCAACTTCAGTCATTAAAGAATTGGTAGTACTAGTATTACTAGTTGATGTAACATTTGTTTGACTTTTTGATGTTTCATTACTTATTGAACTACAAGAACTTAAGATAACTAGACTTACAAGTAATGTTGCAAATCCAATCTTTTTCATCAATTTCTCCTTTAATAATTTTTTTGAAATTAAACGAACGTTAAATAGCTAATAAAACCAGACGAGTAGATACATAAAAAAACGGATTTAAGTGAAGTAGAAATATGTATTTTGTGATAGTTTTTTATGTACTTAACATCCACTTAAATTTGCTACATATATATGAGTTTAACACGTTATTTTTGAATTTTAAACCATGTTTTTCCGCTTACAAAGAATATTTTTTAATTCTATTAAACTAATTTATTTTTTATACTTTTTTCAATTCTCAAAGAAACTAGCTTAGAAAAAAAGACCAACGAATTTCTTCGCTGGTCTAAATTATCTTATCTTACAAAATTTATGTTGTACTACTTTTTAAACAAAGTGCCGTTTCACACTGACACTTTTCCTAGTAAATCAAAACTAATCATCTAATTCTACATTATGGAAAATACGTTGTACATCTTCTAAATCATCTAAGGCATCGATCATTTTTTCAAATTTTTCCAAGTCTTCACCCGTTAATTTGATTTCATTTTGAGGGATCATTTGAATTTCAGCTACTGAAAATTCACTGATTCCTTTTTCTTTCAATGCTTCTTGAATGCTGTTGAAATCTTCTGGTTCACCGTAAACAATAATTTGATCATCTTCTTGAATTACATCACGAACATCGATATCTTTTTCCATTAGATATTCTAAAATTTCGTCAGCATCTTCACCGGCAAAACCAAAGATTGCCGTATTATCAAACATATAACTAACTGCTCCAGAGACACCCATGTTCCCACCGTTTTTACCAAAAGCAGCTCGTACATCTGCTGCAGTACGGTTCACATTGTTTGTCAAAGCGTCTACGATAACCATTGAGCCATTTGGTCCAAAACCTTCATAACGCAATTCTTGATAATTTTCATCGCCAGAACCTTTTGCTTTTTCAATCGCACGATCAATGATGTGTTTTGGCACATTATACGTTTTCGCCCGTTCGATAACAAAACGTAATTTTTGGTTAGCGTGGGGATCAGGATCACCTGATTTTGCTGCTGCGTAGATTTCAATCCCAAATTTTGCATAAATACGGCTGTTTGCACCGTCTTTTGCGGTTTTTTTCGCGACGATATTTGCCCATTTACGTCCCATACTTTCACTTCCGTTTCTATTATTATTCAACTGACGAAAAAACGTCCTTTTCCATTATACTTGTGTCACAGCTTTATGTGAAGTGTTTTTTTACATCAATTCACTATAAGTGGCATCTGACCGAAGTTTTGTTCTTTGATCTCTTTACTGGCTAAACGATAAACTTCATCTGAGCGTAGTGTTAAAGGTACTTGTTTTGCACCACTTTTCCCTACTCGCGCTAAAATAGGCCAAGTGACATTTTTTTTGATTTGATTTAAATATTTTTGCCCATTAGCCGTAAAACCTAAGATCCGCAAATAGTTATTTTCCCATGCATTTGTGATTTCTTTAGTACGTATATTTAATAAAACATAGCAGAGTTGACGTTGAATGCGGGTCACAGTAAAATGTTTTGATTTTACGTCTTTTAAAAACGTTGTGAACTCACTTTGTTTCGCTGCTACTTCTTTTAATTTTAAAGCTAACCCTAATTCCATTTGATAAATTGCTAATAGCTCTTCTACTGTGCTGCTTATTAAACGATAGCGCAAATACGGCCAAAATTGCTGCCACGAAATATTAGGTTGTTTCAATGCTTGCGCCATTTCCTTTGGTACAAAATCTGCAACATTTTCATTTGCGGATAGTAATCGCCGAATTGCCGTTGCACTGGCAATTTTCTCATCTGTAACCGCAAGATCATGATACCCAGCTTTTTGTCGCTTAATCGCAATTAAATTCATTGGCTTTTGTAAATGTGCATTTTCTTTAGCGTAACTTAAACCTAAGATATGATTAGGTAACACTTGTTCAACCGGTGGCAAAGCAAAAAGCGTTTGATAAACCTCTTGCATAATTTGAGGATAAGTTCTTTTTTGATCCGCTTTTTCTTTAAAAAGTGCTGCTACTTCTTCTGCTCTAAAATTTAGTTGGTGACCAAAATAATTATAGTCAAAAGAAGTTTCATAGTCGGTACCAAAACACAAGCTATCACACTGTAATTGTGCTAATGTTTGGACACTCCCCTTGGCAAAAATATCTGCTGCTTGGCAGGCGTATTGAAAAGGGAGTTCTACCACTAAATCCGTTCCATTTGAAAGGGCTGCTTGTGCTCGTTGCCATTTATCTACCACAGCAGGTTCTCCCCGCTGTAAAAAATTACCACTCATTACTGCTACCATTACATCAGCCTGGCTTTTTTCGCGGGCTTTTTTGAGATGATAAAGATGGCCATTATGAAAGGGATTATATTCAACAATTACGCCACATGCTTTCATTGATTTCTCCTTTATAGCAAAAAATGTAAACATCTTAGTCCTAAACAAAGATATCCGAACTCAGTATGTTTTATACTAACACACAAAGTTCGGATAAAGGTTTAATTATTTATTTTTGACAGACAAAAAACCAACGGCGCGTTTTTTCATTGGGTTCACTATCAGTAAAATCTCCCAAACAGGCGACTTGGCTAAAACCTGCATTTTCTAACATTCTTTGATAAAGCTCGAGCGAATAAGTACGCTCTTTATGCAATTCATCACGACGTTCAAACAAATCACTTTCTGCATCTTGGGCGACAAAGAAAGTTAAAAAATGTTCAATACTATTGGGAAGTTCTCCTGCATAACTTTCCCACAAAAAGGCAAAATCATCCGTTTGATAATGGTAATTATAATCAGGGAAAACTTCATTAATTTGATAAAGAGAGTGAACATCAAAAATAAAGATACCTTCGTCTTTTAAAATTTGATAGACGCCATCAAATACTTGTTGTACAGCTTGTTCATCTGGCATATAGCATAATGAATCTGAAAAACAAGTCACTGCTTCATATTCGCCAATATCATTTAAATCTAGCATGTCCCCTTCAATAAACTGAACGGAAACATCCGCTTCAAGCGCTCTTTGACTAGCAATCATTAACATTTCTTCAGACAGATCTAACGCTGTTACATCATAACCAGCTTTGGCAAAACGACAGGCTAAAGCACCTGTCCCACAAGCTAGTTCCAAAAGTTGTTTTTTTCCTTTTAAGTGGCGCTTTGAAAATTCATACCACTTTTCATAGAGGCTTTTATCCATTACTTCATCATAGACAAAAGCAAAAGTTTCATAGGCCATTTTAAGACACAAGCCATGCGTTTAAGTCGACTAAAGGTGCGTCAGACCACAATTTTTCTAAATTGTAAAATTCGCGTTCGCTCGTGCTAAAGACGTGAACGATCACATCGCCTAAGTCAATTAAAACCCACTTAGCACCATCTTTACCTTCAATCCGTTTAATGGCAACTCCTTGTTCTTCTTCTTTTTCAACAATTTCATCGATAATTGCATTGATTTGACGTTCACTATTGGCCGAACAAATTAGAAAATAATCCGCTAATAGTGAAATCTCCCGTACATCTAACGCAATAATATCTTGCGCATGTTTTGAATCAGCAGCTTTTACAGCTGTCTGTAAAATATTTTCACTTTCTATGGTGATTCCCTCCTAAATTATATCTTTCTGTAATTAAATGTGTTTTGCAACCCACTTATTATATGTCTCAATTGTTTTGGGGTAGATTGGTTTTCCTTGTTCAATCAAATACGTTAATGTATGTTTAGTTTCATAAGCTACCGCATCATCTAAATTAACCAAAGCAATTTCTCTTGCTTCATTTACACCAGGAAAATCACGACCTGGTTCAATAAAATCTGCGACATAAATAATTTTAGCTAAAAGTGACATTTCAGCAGCGCCTGTTGTATGCAACGCAATTGCATTCAGAATTTCTTCATCATCAATGCCAAGTTCACGTTGAACAAAATCAGCTCCAACAATGCCATGCCAAATCGCGTTGTTCCATTTTAATAAGGATAAATCAAAACCATCGCGACGAATAACCAATTGGAATTCTTCATCACTTCGTTCTTTTGCATAATCATGAGTTAGTGCAGCAATACTTGCTTTTTCAGGCGAGGCACCATATTTTTCAGCTAGCGCAATCGCGGTTTCTTCAACGCCTAAAACATGTTTGAAACGTCTTTCGCTCATTTGCATTTGCACTTTTTGCATTAATAATTCACGATCCATTGCCGTATAATTATCACTATATTTCATCAAGATACAGCCCCTTTTCTAAAATATAGTTTAACACAGGATCAGGTAGAAAGTAGCGAACAGAGCATCCTTGCGCAATTTTTTTCCGAATCTCAGAAGAACTTAAATCCATTTGGGGGATATCCACCCAGATAATTGGATAAGGTGTTTCTTGACTGTAATTTGGCCGTTTCACCCCGACAAATTGAACCAAATCGATTAGTTCATCGATTTGACGCCATTTTGGCAAATACGCCACCATATCACCGCCAATAATGAAATAAAAATCGACATCAGGGTTTTGCTCTTTTAAAAGCTTCATGGTTTCAATCGTATAACTTACACCTTGTCGCTTTATTTCAATGTCTTCCACTTTCAAGCGCGGATTATCTGCCACAGCCAGCTCCAACATCGCCAAGCGATGTTCTGGCGCAATTGTTTTTTTTGCATCGACATGAGGTGGCAGATATTCAGGCATTAAGCGTACTTCATCCAGGCCCAAAAGTTGACCAACTTGATCGGCAATAATTAAATGCATCAAATGAACAGGATTAAAATTTCCTCCTAAAATTCCAACTTGTTTCCGCCGCTTCGTATTAAGAGGAGCAACTTTAACATTGGGCACAACATCAATTGTCACTTTTTGCATCTGCCAAACCTCCTAAATTGCTTTTACTTCTTTTGAAATTCGTTGATATTTTTCTTTGCTACTTGGACGATACAAAACCAAAACCCGCCCAATAATTTGGACAACTTGGCAATGTACTTCATCGGCCAAAATATGCGCCACATCTGTTGCAATTTCATCGGTATTTTGTAACAAAGAAACTTTAATTAGTTCGCGTTTTTCCAACGCTTCGCCAATTTGTGTTAGCATTGGTCCACTAACCCCACCTTTACCAATTTGAAAAATTGGTTGTAAGTGATGTGCTTTACTTCTTAAAAAACGTTTTTGTTTTCCCCGTAATTCCATAATTGCCTTCTTTCTAAATCAATGCTTTTCTAGTTAAAACAGATACACCCTTTGGAGCCCACCCAGCTATAACACAAGGTTCAGTAATTGTAATCCATCCTAGACCAGCAAAGACAATATCAGTTTTTTCTTTAATTGAAAATTCAAAACGTTGTAAAGGCGGAAAATCTTTCACTTCATCAAGGCGAGGTGGTTGTAATAATCCCCCGACGTGTTTTTCATAAAAAGCATCCGCATTTATAAGCTTCGTGCGGTGAATCTCTACGTCATTTGAAACATAAGTTACAAATGAACTACGCTTCCCTTTAATAAAGTCAAAGCGAGCCAAACCACCTAAAAAGAGTGTTTGTTCTGGATTTAATTGATAGACTTTAGGTTTAACTTCTTTTTGCGGTGCGATAATTTTTAAATCTTTAACCCCTAAATAGTGAGCCATTTGCTCTCTATGAATAATTCCAGGAGTATCAATTAAGAAATGTCCATCTTCTAAAGGAATTTCAATTTTATCTAACGTGGTACCTGGAAAGCGAGAGGTAGTAATTAAATCTTGTACGCCAGCAGTCTGCTTAATAATTTGATTAATTAACGTCGATTTACCAACGTTGGTTACTCCTACCACATAGACGTCGCGCCCTTCACGATATTTTTCAATCGCTTCAAGTAATTCCGTCATTTCTTGCGGTTTTTTTGCACTAGTTAACAAAACATCGACAGGACGTAATCCAGCTTCATGGGCTCTTTCTCGCATCCATTGTGTCATTTTTCCGCGTTTTAAAGATTTCGGTAAAATATCCACTTTATTACCTACTAATAAAACGGGATTATTCCCCACAAAACGATGCAAACCTGGAATAATTGAACCATTAAAGTCAAAAATATCGACCACGTTAACAATTAACGCATCCTTTTGACCTAATTCATTTAATAAACGTAAAAAATCATCATCCGTTAAAGCAACGGGTTGGATTTCGTTATAATGCCGCAAACGAAAACATCTTTGGCAGTAGACTTCGCCACTTTCAAGGCCTTTATCTAATGCAGACTGAGGTGTATAGCCCATTTCCCCAGGATGTTGTGTTTGAATTTCTGCACCACAGCCAATACAATAAATTGCTTCAGTTTCAGTCATTTAATTCACCTTGCCATTTCATATCCGGATTATTTTTTTGTAGATGCTTCATAATTTTCCGTTCAAAAAAGCGATTAATACGGGTATTCCAGCCATCTGTTGCCACCACAGGCTTGACTAAAATACTTTTCACGCCTGCTCTATTAGCACCGCGAATATCCGTCATAATTTGATCGCCTACCATTACAACATCTTCTTTTTTCATTCCCAGCTTTTGATAGCCTGCCTTAATTCCTCTAGCAAAAGGTTTTAACGCGCGCGCAACAAAATCCAAGCCAAATGGCTCCAATGCATGGGCAATACGTTCTTGATTATTATTAGACACTACCACAACTGGAATTTTTGCCTCATCCATTTGTTTTAGCCATTGGCGCAACTCTTCTGTGCCATTTGGATTATTCCATGCGATTAAAGTATTATCTAAATCTGTTAAAACAGCTTTAATACCATGTTTTTTTAATTGTTCCGGTGTAATTTGATAGATGGCTGATACCATCCAAGTTGGTTTATATTCCTGAAACATAGGTGCTCCTTTACTTAAAAAATGAAGAAGTACCCTGTACTCCTCAAACCGAAATTATACTATAAAAGCTGTGATAATTCTAGCTTTGGTAATTTTCATAATAATTCTTTCAAACTTTATTAAACTATCTCCCGCTTTTTTATAAAAAGGAATTACAATTCTTTTTTATCAACACATTTAAAAAAAGTTCATCAAATTACTTGCTCGAAAATAAAAAAAGCTATATACTAGTTCTTGTTTCGCGGGTGTAGTTTAGTGGTAAAACAGAAGCTTCCCAAGCTTCCGTCGCGAGTTCGATTCTCGTCACCCGCTTCAATTACAAAGCCACAAACCTTATAATAACAAGGTTTGTGGTCTTTTTTTATTTCTTCTGCCACGAAAGCGCCACGAAAATCTCGTTTTTAGTCTCACTTTGATTTAGATTTTCATAAAAAGTTTCATCCCCGTCTGAAAGGGGCAGATTCCCCCAAAAATAAGACAAAAGACATTGCTATATTTTAATTTTATAAGTTGTATGCGTAACAAGGTAGTGCTGTGATTTCAGATAAAAAAAAGAAAACGATCGCATAAAAAGATAAAAGAAATTCTTTATGAAATATATTCTTAAATGTTTAATGGTGTTTTCTTTAGTATTTATTTTGACGAGTTGTGAATTAAATAAAACTAGTCAAATTAGTTATTCGGGAGTAATCACTGCTGATGCTATAATTAGTGTCTTTAGGTTTATTATTCAATCGGTACATCAGTAATCATGCGATATCGAGTTTTTATCGTCCATTAAGAGTTTAACAGTTGCACTATTTCGTTTAGATAAACGCGTACCAGTAAATAATTATCGGATTAGACCAATCGTTCCACCTATCAGATTTTTCTTTTAAAAGTTACTAAATAGTGAAATTGAATCGATTTTGTACAAACGTTGCAATATGATTGTAAATAGATTGGCGATAAAATATTTAACAGTTTCTTTAACTAAATCTCTTCACATCGAAAATCACACATCCGTTTCAATCATTCGTTACCTTCTTACAAACTTATTCCACTAGATATACCAACTATTGGGTTTAAATATTCATTCTTACCATACACTTTTTCTAAATAATTTGAATCTAAGTATTTAAGATTAACAGTGACCAAATCTTCTATCTCATATTTATCTTCCCATATCATCCAAAGCTCAAATGAATCTGAAGAGCGGATTAAAAATTCAGACAGTCTATCATAGAAAAAATTCCAACTATATAAATCAAGATAGTAGATATTTTTCTTTGCTGTATATTTCGAAATAATACCGTCCCCGCTGTCTTTAATAACATTAAAGGGTTGAGCTTTCTTTTCATCTTCGATTATTGTAAATATCTTATCGTCTTTATCAATATCACTTAAATCAACTTCCATATTCTTCACGAAGTCTGAAATCAAATTATCAGCGTTAGCAAATTTCATAATGTCGTTAATCGAAATCATCCCAGAACATTCAGTATTTTCTTCTAAATTAATTTTTGAATCAGTTGCGAAATAAAAGCCAATAGACAACTCCTTTACCTCCTTGAAAGTTATATCTAAAAAAGTATAAACTTTTTTACAATCTTTTTCGCTAAAATTAACTACATTGTAATAGTCGAATTAGTTATAACAAAAACTAATATTTTTAATACCAAATTGAAGACATTTTTCAATTTGAGTTCTACTCAATTATATTCATTAAATCAGCACGATTTTTCTTTATTGATGCATATATAAATTTAGATGTGCTTTTTTACAAGCTGTATAATTACATTTAATTAATATCTTTCATTGGTTATTGACTATAAAAAGTATAAACCTTATTTCAGTCAAAACCGTAAAAATATGCTAAAATTATTGAAAGCGATATTTTCACGCTGAGAGTTATTTTTACTACTTTTATTTAAAACTATTAAGGAGTATACACAGATGGAAATTTTAGGAAACCAAGCTGCTTTTTTAGCAGACTACAAAAAAATTGTTAAAACTGGTGATATGTCTGATGAAATGATTATTGACAAAGTTGTAGGTGAATTGCCTACTGCGCCAAATTTTCAAATCATCGTCGACAATAACGAAACGAAATTAGGACAACGAATTTGTTTTCCTTTTAAACAAGAAGTCACCGCTACTGACCCAGATGGCGTGATTACTACGCGCTATATTTATATCGGTTCACCTTTTGAGCTAGATACTAAAACAGACGAACAGCCTTAAAATAAAAACGTGTAAAACTGTAAGACCATGATATCTTTTTTGTCACAGTCTTTTCAGTTTTACACGTTTTTTAAGCGAGAACCTTTGATAAGAAGCTAATGGTACGTGGATGTTTGGGCTGATCAAAAATAGCAGTCGGTGTTCCTTCTTCCATAATAATTCCTTCATCCATAAATAAAACCCGGTCTGCTACCTCTTTGGCAAAGCTCATTTCGTGGGTGACAATTACCATGGTCATACCATCTTTGGCTAAATCTTGCATGACCTGCAAAACTTCGCCTACCATTTCAGGATCAAGAGCAGAAGTCGGTTCATCAAATAGCATCACATCAGGTTGCATAGCCAGTGCACGGGCAATCGCAATTCGTTGTTTTTGGCCGCCAGATAAAGATTGCGGATAAGCAGTAGCCTTGTCCGCTAAACCAACTTGTACTAGCAATTTCTCTGCAATTTTTTCTGCCTCTGAATTGGAAATATTTTTCACTTTTCTAGGGGCTAATGTGATATTGGCTAACACATTCATATTGGGAAACAAATTAAAGTTTTGAAAAACCATGCCCATTTTCTCTCGCATATGATAAAGATCGTTTTTTGCATCTGTAATATTTTGTTCTTCAAAAAAGATTTGTCCACTTGTTGGTGCTTCGAGTAAATTCAGACAGCGTAAAAAAGTACTTTTACCTGAACCAGAAGGGCCAATGACTACAACGACCTCACCTTTTTTTATTTCAGTGCTAATTCCCTTTAAAACTTCATTATTTTTAAAAGATTTGTGCAAATTTTTGACATCAATTAAAACAGACATTTTATCGCTCCTTCAAATTTTACTTATCGACTGTAACCAACACCCATTTTTTGTTCCCACCAGGCTAAAAGACGCCCGGTTGAAAAAGTAATTACAAAATAAATAGCTGCCGCTACAAAGTAAGGTTCTAAAGGAATATAAGAATTGGTAATGACAATTTGTGCAGTATTCATTAATTCATAAATACCAATGGTTGAAAGTAAAGATGAATCTTTAATCAAAATAATAAATTCATTTCCCATCGGTGGTAGAATATTTCGTAAGGCTTGGGGAAAGATAACATAACGCATTGCCTGCATTGGTTTTAATCCTAGCGATCCTGCTGCTTCTTTTTGACCAGCGTCAACAGATTGAATTCCACCACGAACAATTTCAGCTACATAGGCACCTGAATTTAAAGAGATGACGATAAGTCCGGGAATAAGACGGGTGAAATCCAACTTTAAAATCCCGATATCAATCGTTGGAGCTGAGAATGTGCCTTGTAACAATACAAAACCAATCATAATTTGGATTAACATTGGCGTACAACGAAAAATTTCAATATAAATATTGGCTACCCACCTTAAAGGAGCGATGGGACTAAGTTTTGCCAGTGCCATCGAAATGCCGATCACAGTGCCAATAATAATTGTTACAACAGAGATAATTAAAGTTATCACAGTACCATATAAAAAATATGGATAATATTCAGCTAAAAAAGAAAAGTCCATTTTTATTCCCCATTTTATTCTTCGGTCGATTTATTGGCTAAAGCCGTATTTTCTTTGACATATTTTTCAATTTCACCAGAATCATTTAATTCTTTGATGATTTTATCAATTTCTTTTTTCAAAGTATCGCTATCTTTTTGCAACGCAATAGCATAAGCTTCATCTTCGCTAGATTTTAAATCAATAGCAGCAAATTGTAGTTCGGGATTTTGAGCGATATAAGAAGCGCCCACCGTTTCTTCTACAACTAAAGCATCAATTGAGCCTTGTTTTACCTCTAAAATTAAATTTGGCACTTTGGCCACGGAAACGATTTGAGGATCATCAAATTGTTCTTTGACGATATCTTCTTGAATAGAACCTTTTTGGGCTCCAATTTTTTTACCACTTAAACTCTTAATTGAATTATACTTAGCTGCGTCTTTTTTATTAATGACTACTTTTTGCGGTGGATTGTAATAATTAGCAGAAAAATCAAAAGCTTTTTGACGTTTAGGTGTAGCGGAAATTCCAGCAATTCCTAAATCGACTTTGCCTTCTTTTAAAGTAGCTAAAACAGCATTGAATTCCATGTCTTCGATTTTTAATTTTACTCCTAGTTTATCTGCTATAGCCTGGGCCAAATCGATATCAGCACCAACAATTTTATCTTTGCCATCGATTAATGTATGAAATTCAAAAGGAGCAAATTCAGCCGAAGTTCCAACTTTTAGTTCCCCGCTTTCTTTGATGGCGGCTAATTTATCTTCTTTTTTGTTGCCACATCCACCTAATAAAAAACAAACACCAATAATTGCTAAGCTAGTCCAAAACTTTTTCATCCTACCACTCCTAATAAATATATATTCATTTTTTCTCCGTTTATTGAGAATATATACATATTATCATATCGTTTTTTCAAATGCACGCTTTTTCTGAATTTTTCTTACAAATATTCGTATATTTTTGCAATCGAAAAAAATAAGCGTTTTTGAAACACCTATAAACATCGCCTAAAATAAAGAAAATATCGATTTTATATCCCCGCTTTTTTACAACGAAGCAACTTCCATTCATTTTTTATACAAAAAAGCATTTTTCTAATTTTTTTGCAAAAAAAAGACTTATCATTCATCGTCGTCATGAATGATAAATCTTCAATTAAAATTTTCGAAAGCGCTGATAGCGATCAGATAGTAGCGTCTGAGTATCTTTTTGTGATAACTCGGTTAGTTTTTCAACTAAGTTTTGTTGAAGCGTTTTAACGATAACTTCTTGTGGTAATGCTTTTCCATCTTTTGTTTCAGGAATTACTTTTTCAATTACATTTAAGGCATATAATTCTTGTGCGGTAATTTTCATTAAGTCTGCCGCTTCAGCAGCGCGACTACCATCTTTCCATAAAATAGAAGCAAATCCTTCTGGTGATAAAATTGCATAAATAGAATGTTCCATCATCCAAACCTCATCACCTAGCGCCAATGCTAACGCACCACCACTTCCACCTTCGCCGATAATAATCGCAATAATAGGCACATTTAAATCTGACATTTCCATTAAATTTTTGGCAATTGCTTCTCCTTCACCACGCTCTTCTGCCCCAACGCCACAATAAGCTCCTGCCGTATTGATAAAAGTAATCACGGGACGTTTAAATTTTTCAGCTTGTTTCATAAGGCGCAAAGCTTTCCGATAACCTTCTGGATGAGGAGACCCAAAATTAGTTTTCAAATTTTCTTTTAAATCCCGTCCTTTTTGAATCCCAATGACCGTGACCGGCTTATTATTTAAAGTGGCAATTCCACCAACGACTGCTTCATCATCAGCAAATAAACGATCGCCGTGAAACTCTTCGTAATCTTCAAAAATCAGCTCAAAAAACTCTAATGCACTTAGGCGTTCTTTGCTGCGGGCTAATTGGACAATTTCGCAAGCTTCGGTCATTTAGCCAACCACCCTTCTACTGTGTGTAAACGTAGTAAATGCTCGATTCGACTTTTCAATTCTGTGCGGGGCACAATTTGATCCACAAATCCGTGTTCTAATAAAAATTCGGCTTTTTGAAAGTCTTCTGGCAGCTCTTGTTTAATCGTCTGCTCAATAACTCGTCTTCCAGCAAAACCAATTAGACTTTGCGGCTCCGCCAAGATAATGTCACCTTCCATCGCAAAACTAGCAGTGACTCCCCCAGTTGTAGGATCAGTTAAGACTGTTAAATAAAAAAGGCCGGTATTACTATGTTGTTTTACTGCCGCTGAAATTTTTGCCATCTGCATTAAAGAAAAGATTCCTTCTTGCATTCTAGCACCACCAGAAGCTGTAAAAATAACAACAGGCAAACCTTTTTGGGTTGCTTTTTCAAATAAACGCGTAATTTTTTCTCCGACGATTGTTCCCATACTCCCCATAATAAAATGAGGATCCATTACACCTAATGCAAAAGCTACGCCATTAATGGTTGCTTCTCCTGTTAAAACAGCTTCATTTAAACCTGTTTTTGCTTGTGTTTGTTTTATTTTTTCTTTATACCCAGGAAAGTTCAGAGGGTCTTTGGTGACAAGATCTGCGTCCCATTCGTCAAAACTTTTTTCATCAATTGTAATTGCGATTCGTTCCCACGCACTAATCCGAAAATTATAAGCACAATAAGGACAGATTTTTTCGACGCCAATATCTTTGGTATAAAGCATATGTTTACAGTTGGGACATTTTGCCCATAAGTTATCCGGAACCTGAGGCTTTTGACTTGGTGTTTGGGTACGATTGGGATTAATCCGGATATATTTTTTCTTTTTAAATAATGCCAAATAAATCCCTCCTATGTTTCAGGTGTCCACGCTGGTAAAAAGACACTTTGCAAAAAGGCCGTATCATAATCACCAGCAACCACATTCGGATGTGAAATCAAATCCAATTGAAATTCTGCATTAGTAGTAACACCATCTGTCACTAATTCTCCTAGGGCACGTTGCATCTTCATTAACGCTTCAAAACGAGTCTGACCATGAACAATAATTTTTGCAATCATAGAATCATAATAAGGTGGAATGGTATAACCTGAATACATCCCACTTTCAACACGGAGCCCTAATCCGCCACTTGGCAAGAATAAGTTTTTGATTTTACCAGGAGCTGGTGCAAAATTAAAAGCTGGATTTTCTGCATTAATTCGACATTCGATTGCATGACCACTAATTTTTATATCACTTTGCTTTAACCCCAGTGCTTCACCAGCTGCAATTTCAAGCTGCTTTTTAACTAAGTCGACGCCGGTGATCATTTCAGTAATCGGGTGTTCTACTTGAATACGCGTATTCATTTCCATGAAATAAAAAGAACCTGTCTCATCCATCAAAAATTCAATCGTACCAGCATTGCGATAATTTACCGCTTTTGCTGCCCGTACTGCCGCTGAGCCCAGCGCTTCTCGCTTTTGCTCTGAGATTACAACAGAAGGCGCTTCTTCTAAAACTTTTTGATTATTACGTTGTAAGGAACAATCCCGTTCTCCTAAATGAATGACATTACCATAATCATCCCCTAAAATTTGAACTTCAATATGACGCGCTGGGTAAATAATTTTTTCCAAATACATCGCATCATTACCAAAGGCCGCTTTAGCCTCTTGTTGAGCTGATTTAAAATGTTGCGGTAATTCTTCTTTAGTCATTACTTTACGGATTCCTTTGCCGCCTCCACCAGCAGCAGCTTTTAGCATCACCGGATAGCCAATTTCATCAGCTATTGCCAGTGCTTCTGTGACGTCTTTTAAATCCCCTTCGCTACCGGGAATAACCGGAACCTCTGCTTCAATCATTAATTGACGGGCGTTAATTTTATTCCCCATTGCATCAATTGTTTCACTTTTTGGCCCAATGAAGGTGATATTGCATTCTTCACACATTGCTGCAAAACGACTATTTTCAGATAAAAAACCAAAGCCTGGATGGATTGCTTCAGCTTTTGTGACAATCGCAGCACTTAAGATTTGTTGCACGTTCAAATAAGAATCACTTGCTTTAGCAGGACCAATGCAAATTGCCTCATCTGCCATTTCAGCGTGGAGTGCATCTTTATCTGCTTCAGAATAAACGGCAACTGTTTGAATACCTAATTCTCGACAAGCGCGAATGACACGGACTGCAATCTCACCGCGATTTGCAATTAAAACTTTTGAAAACATACATTCACCTATCCAATCATAAAGGTTAATTCTGCTTCAGCTGCTTTTTTACCGTCAACATAGGCCACACCTTTGCCAATTCCGGCTGTAGCTTTCACTTTTAAAATTTCAACTTCTAATATTAATGTATCGCCGGGAACAACTTTCCGACGAAATTTAGCTTTATCAATCCCACCAAAATATGCGGTTTTTCCTTTAAAATCTGGTAACGAAAGTAAAGCTACTGCACCAGCTTGTGCCAAAGCTTCAATAATTAAAACCCCCGGCATAACTGGTTCTTTAGGAAAGTGGCCTTGAAAAAAGGGCTCATTTACTGTCACATTTTTTTTAGCAACAACCTTTTGCCCCGCTTCCAGTTCTTCAATGCGATCAATTAATAAAAAAGGATAGCGATGCGGAATAATTTCTTTGATTTCTTCAATTGTCATAACTGCCATAATTTAACCTTCTTTCACAACAAACAACGGTTGATTAAATTCTACTACTTGTTCGTTTTCCACTAAAATTTCCACGACTTCACCAGTCACATCACTTATGATTTCATTCATCACTTTCATCGCTTCGATGATACAAAGGACTTCTCCTTTTTCAACATGGTCGCCTACATTTTTGAAGACTGGTTGATCTGGCGCACTCTTTAGGTAGCAGACGCCAACAAGTGGTGAGACGATTTCTTTACCTGCTACTTTTTGTTCAGTTATAGAAACCGGTGAAGATTTAGTTGAAGAATCCTCTAAAGATTCGTTATCTAAACGAAAACTTGGCGCTTGTGTCGGTATGGGTTGTGTGGAAACAACTTCTCCAGTAGCAGCTTTTTCACCACGAACTTGCTGATTTTTATTAAAGTACAGTTCAAAGTTATTATCTTTTAAATCAAATTCAGTTAAAGTTGACTGATCAAATTGTGCTAATAAATCTTTAATTTCGTTGATATTCACTAGCTTATGCCTCCCAACGTTTTAGACAGATGACAGCATTATGACCACCAAATCCCAAAGAGTTACTCATGGCGTATTTTAACTCTGCCTCTTTTGCTTTATTTGTCACGACATTTAAATCGATGGCGGGATCTTGTTTTGTGACATTAATAGTTGGGGGTACAAATTGGTATTGTAAAGCTAATAAAGAAGCGATCGCTTCAATTCCTCCGGCTGCACCTAATAAGTGGCCTGTCATTGATTTTGTACTGCTGACATAAGTATCTTTATAAGTTTCCCCTAAGCCGTATTGAATTGCTTTGGCTTCTGCTACATCATTTGCTGGCGTACTAGTTCCATGAGCATTAATATAATCTACTTCACTAGCTGTAATACCTGCTTCTTTCATCGCTAACTTCATCGCTTTACCAGCACCTGAGCCATCTGGATTTGGTGCAGTCATATGATAAGCATCACAATTTGCACCGTAACCGACGATTTCAACTAAAATATTGGCACCGCGCGCTTTGGCATGTTCTAAAGATTCCACCACAACGACACCGCCACCTTCGCCCATGACAAAACCACTGCGATTTTCATCAAAAGGAACAGAAGCTTTATTTGGATCCGTTTCATTTGTCAAAGCCGTTAAAGCAGCAAAACCAGAAATTCCAATCTCATTAATTGAAGCTTCCGCGCCACCAGCTAAAATGACATCGGCATAACCATGTTTAATATTCCGAAAAGCTTCACCAATAGAATGCGTACCTGAAGCACATGCTGTCACCGTACTCGTACAAATTCCCTTAGCACCAACTTTCAGTGCAATATTGCCCGCTACCATATTAACAATAGACATTGGTACAAACATCGGTGAAACTCGTTTTGCTCCTTTATCATGCATGCGGATGACCTGATCTTGAATTGTCTGTAAGCCCCCGATGCCAGAACTTACCATTACACCAAACCGATCAACATCCATTTCTTTGGTATCTAAACCAGACATTGCCATTGCTTCTAGTGCAGCATAAAGGCCAAATAATGAAAATTTATCCATTCTTTTAGCGTCTTTTTTAATAAAGTATTTATCAAAAGGAAATTCTTTTACTTCAGCTGCGACAGTGATACCTGTTTCACTAGCATCAAACTGCGTAATCTCACCAATTCCATTTTTTCCTTCTTTTAAACTATTTAAAAATGTTTCAGCATCATTACCAATGGGAGATGCAACACCATAACCTGTAATTACTACGCGATTCATATTATCCTCCTTATTAAAAGCAGCTTTTTAATCGTTAACCATGCATTACCAAACCACCATCAACATTAATCACTTGTCCGGTGATATACGGACTTTTAGCAAGAAATACTGCCGTTTGTGCAATATCTGTAACGGTCCCAAATTTTTGTAACGGAATATTTTTACTTACTTGTTCTTTTACTTTCTCAGAAAGCACCTCTGTCATATCGGTTGTAATAAATCCTGGTGCAATGGCATTACATGTAATGCCCCTTGGAGCTACTTCTCTGGCAACAGATTTTGTGAACCCTACCATTCCCGCTTTACTTGCCGCGTAATTTGCTTGACCAGCATTTCCAATTAAACCAGAAACTGAAGACATATTAATAATTGTCCCACAGCGGTTTTTCAACATTTTTTTCAAAACTAATTGCGTCATGTTAAAGGTCCCGCTTAAATTAATTTTCATAACATCCTCAAAATCTTTTGCGGTCATGCGTAATAGTAGTTTATCGTTAGTAATACCAGCGTTGTTAATTAAAATATCAACACAGCCCATTGTTTCTTCAATTTCTGCTAATAGATTTTTAGCTGTATCGTAATCACTGATATCACCAGTTACACCAATACAAGATACGCCATACTTTTCAATTGCTTCAATTTGCGCTAGCGGCACTGGGCGTCTCCCATTTAAAATGATATTAGCGCCTTCTTTTGCAAAAGCTTCTGCAATACCTTTACCAATCCCTCTTGTACTACCAGTAATTAAAACATTTTTTCCTCTAAGCTCCATTTCTTCCTCCTGCAACGTGACTATTTATTTGCTAAAATCGCCATCGTTTCATTCAATGTTTTGCTATCTTCTACTCTTGTAGTCGTCAATGTTTTGTCAATTTTTTTGATAAAGCCACTCAGAACTTTACCCGGTCCAATTTCGACCATTTGATTAATTCCCAGTTCTTTTAAAGTAGCGATACTTTCATAAAAATGAACCGGAGACATTACTTGGCGCTCGAGTAATGATTTAATGTCTGTTTGTGGCATCACTTGTGCTGTGGTATTACTAATAACCGGGATCTTCATTGGTTCAAAATTGATATTTGCCAACTCTACTTGTAATTTAACAGCTGCTGGTGCTAACAAAGCCGTATGGAAAGGGCCACTCACATTTAATGGAATCAGCCGTTTTGCACCTGCTTTGGTTAGTAATTCGCAAGCTTTATCAACAGCAGCTACCTCACCACCAATAACAATTTGCTGCGGCGTATTATAGTTTGCCGGTGACACAATACCAATGCTACTTGCTTCTTTACAACACTTTTCAATTACTTCACTTGCTGTATTCATAACTGCCACCATTTTGCCACTACCAAGAGGAGCTGCGTTTGCCATAAAGTGTCCTCGTTTAGCAACTAGACTTACAGCAGTTTTAAAATCAAGTGCACCACTTGCCACTAGCGCAGAATATTCGCCTAAACTTAAACCACAGACGGCATCTGCATTAAAGCCGTTTTCTTTTAATAAACGCCAAAAAGCAATACTGACAGTTAATATAGCCGGTTGTGTGTATTGCGTTTGATTTAATTTGTCTTTTTGCTGCTCTTCAAAACATAAAGCCGCCATATCATATCCCAGCACTTCACTAGCTTCAGCAAAAGTTTGAGCGACAATCGCTTCACTTTCGTATAGTTCTTTTCCCATTCCAGTGTACTGTGCTCCTTGACCACTAAATAAAAAAGCCGTTTTCATCTATTGCCCTCCGTCTTTTCAGCCCAAGCCGTTATCTTCAAATACTTTTTTGAAATTTTTAAGCTCTCAATTTAATTGATTAGCTTTTCTTATAATGAAAGACGCATCTTTCAATTATAAGAAAAGCCAGACTAACGCCTAGCTTAAAAGAAATTATTCAGCTTTTTGAGCTTCAACATATTTCACAAGGTCTGCTACAGTTGCAATTCCTTCTTCTGTTTCGATTTTTACATCGAATTCGTCTTCAATTTCATTGATGATTTGGAATAAGTCCAAACTATCCGCTTCTAAATCTTCTTGAATATTAGTTGTTAATTGAATTTCATCTTTCTCTTTTCCTAATTCTTCTGCTACGATTTCTTGAATTTTTTCAAATACCATGTTTATTTCCTCCAATTAAATGAATGATTTTATAATTTATATTGCAAACAGGTTTTAAAGCGTGGCTTGCATAACACCCCAAGTCAAACCACCACCAAAGCCTGAAAACACCACATTTTGTGTTCCATCTAAACGGATAACACCGGCCCTTACAGCTTCATCTAATAAAAGCGGAATACTTGCAGCTGATGTATTGCCATATTTATCCATATTTTGTAAAAAACGTTCTCTGGGAACTTTCAATTTTCTAGCTACTTTATCCAATATGCGCGCATTGGCTTGATGTAACAAATAAAAGTCAATTTTTTCTTTATCTTCTGCTACTAATTGGTCAATTGCATTTACTACATCCCGTGTCGCAAAATCAAAAATTTCACGACCCGCCATTTTCAAATATGAAAAGGACGTATCATCTTCTTTGAAAGGATTAGTATTTTTGACATAACCTGAAGTTAGTGCTGCACCTTTAGTACCATCAGCAGATAACTTTTCTTTTTTTATCATTGGTATTTCACTGGCCTCCAGCAAAACTCCCGCCGCACCATCACCGAATAAAACAGCAGTGGAACGATCTTGCCAGTCAACTACTTTAGATAAAACTTCACCGCCAATAACGATACCTTTTTGAGCGGTTGTTTGAATGAGTTTTTCTGCCATCGACAGCGCGTAGACAAAGCCCGAACAAGCAGCAGATAAGTCAAAAGCAAAAGCATTTGTAGCACCAATTGCACCTTGTACCATACAAGCAACAGATGGTGTCATATAATCTGGTGTCATGGTTGCAACAATAATGAAATCCAAATCTTCAGCTGTCAGCTGACTTTTCAAAAGCAATTTTTCAGCCACGCCAATACAAAGATCAGAAGTATTTTCACTTGTTGCAATGCGTCGTTCTAAAATACCCGTACGACTTTTTATCCAGTCATCTGATGTCGCCATAAGTTGCGCTAAGTCATCGTTTTTAACAATTTTTTCTGGAACAAAACTAGCTGTCGCAGTAATTTTCCCGTATTTTTTCATCTTCACACTCACTTATACTCTTGTAAAAAATCATGGAGATTTTTTAAAGCTTTTAATAAAGTCGCTTCCTCATCACTATCCATGCCAGCTAAAACACGTTTAATCATTTGACGATGAAAATATTCATGAACACGGAATAATAATTTGCCTTTTTTCGTCAATCCGAGTTTGACCACTCGCCGATCGTCTTCACTACGAATCCGTTCAACATAGCCCTTTTTAACTAACCGGTTGATGGCGGTAGTCAAAGTCCCCACCGTGATAGAAAGTTCTTTTGCCACTTCTGAAGTGGTCTTTTTTTTATACATGCCAATAGCCTCGATTGTGTGCATTTCCGTAATACTCAAATCATTGAACTGCGATTTTTGCAACTCAGATTCCTCAATTGTTAAGATATCGTTGAAGACACTCACAAGGTAGTCATTGACAGTTTCTAAATCTTTTTCCACACTTTCACCATCCAAATTAGTTTGATTATCAAATCGTTTGACTATCAAAATATATTATAACTTTTTTTAAAATGCAATAGTTTTTTTAAATTTTTTTATTTTTCTAAAGCTATACTCATCTGTTTTTGATTCTCGGTGAATTGTTTCAAAAAAATATTGACAAGTATAAAGGTGAAAGCTAACATTTAATTTAGTTTGAAAATCAAAGTATTTTATTAAGGAGACTATTATGAAATTAACACCAGTCAAAATTGGTGATTTAGCTTTACAAATCCCCATTATTCAAGGTGGCATGGGAATTGGTGTCAGCCTCTCTCGTTTAGCGGGAAATGTTGCAAAAGAAGGTGGTATGGGGATTATTTCATGTGCTCAAATTGGATTTAATGATCCTATTTTTGAACGGGCACCATTTAAAGCCAATATGAAAGCTATTAAAGAGCAATATCAAGCTGCTAAAGCCATTGCTGGAACAGGAATTGTCGGCTTTAATATTATGTGCGCAACTTACAAATATGAAAAATATGTACAGCGTTGTGTTGAAGTTGGAGCCGATGTTATTATTTCAGGCGCAGGATTGCCGATTCATTTGCCTGAATTAGTCGCAAACTCTAAAACGAAGATTGCACCTATTGTTTCTTCTGAAAAAGCAGCTAAAGTTTTATTGCGAACTTGGGCTAAACGCTACCAGCGCACGGCGGACTTTTTAGTGATTGAAGGTCCTGAAGCGGGTGGCCATTTAGGCTTTAAGTACGATAACATTCACGAGGCAATTAAAAAGATGGATCAAGAAGTTATTAAAATCGTCGCAGTAGCAAAAGAATACGGTGAAAAATTTAATTGCCAAATTCCTATCTTTTTCGCAGGAGGCGTATACGACCGCAATGATATTAATCATTACTTAGGTCTTGGTTGTGCAGGTGTACAAATGGCAACGAGATTTGTCGTCACAGAAGAATGCGACGCGCCTATTTCATATAAAGAACGCTATTTACATGCCACAAAAGATGCCGTCAAGATTATTAAAAGCCCAGTTGGTATGCCAGGACGCGCAATTGAAAATGAATTTACCCAAACGATTACGAGTAAACAAATTCCCATTAAAAAATGTCGGAGTTGCCTTTCTCACGATCACTGCGATCGCAAAACTATCCCTTATTGCATTACGGAAATGTTGTTACAAAGCGTTCGTGATAATCCAGATCATGGACTCATTTTTGCTGGCAGCAATGTTTTCAAAATAAATGAAATGACTACTGTTTCCCGCTTATTAGCAGAATTGAGCCAATAAAAAACACGAGAGGAAAATCCTCTCGTGTTTTTTATTACGATTATTGAATTAGATCATAGATTTCCATTGCTACGATATCAATATTGTCGAATTGATAATGCTGTTGGGTATCTGTTTCAGTCAATTCAAATGTTTCAGTTGATTTATCGTAAGTTACGGTACATTTTTCAACGCCTTCTTTTTCAAAGCGGCGAACTTGGATTTCATTATCGGTTGCTTCAGTCATTGCTTCTAAACGTCTGATAATGGCAACTAATTGTGAACTTGTCATGGGGAAAGCCTCCTTTTTCTCAACTTCTGTTATATTGTATCAAAAGCGCCAGCAGCTTGCATTGGTTTTTACAAAAAAATCATATTTTTTTGTAAAAACATTAGTTTCCCCACCATAGTTTAATTAAAGCTTGTGTTCCATCATTTTCGTATCCTTTTTGCGCGAGCAATTCATACAAACGAGTTGCTTCTTTAGTAGCTGGTAAATCAATTGCCATTTTCTCAGCTTCAGCCAATGCTATTTTTAAATCTTTGATAAAATGCTTCACAAAAAATCCTGGCGTATAGTCTTCTTTTAAGATACGAGGTGCGTAGTTTGCTAAAGACCAGTTGGCGCCACCGCCACCACCTACAGTTTCAATAACTTTTTCCAGATTTAAACCCGCTGCCTTAGCGTAAACCAGCATTTCTGTCATCCCAGTCATAGTGCCGGCAATCATAATTTGATTGGCCATTTTCGTGTGCTGTCCTTTACCAGGACCGCCATGTAAAACATAACTTTTCCCCATCACTTTAAAAAGTGGCATTACTTTTTCATAAGCTTCCTGGGAGCCACCTACCATAATGGTTAAAGTTGCGTTTTTCGCACCTAAATCACCACCAGAAACTGGTGCATCTAATGATTCTGCGCCTTTTTGTTTCGCTGTTTGAGCAATTTGTTCTGCTAAAGAAGGTGTACTGGTCGTCATATCAACTAAAATTTTATCTTTTACATCCGCAGTAAAAATTCCATTTTCGCCATAATAAATTTCTTTTACATCTTGCGGGTAACCAACAATTGAAAAGACCACATCTGCATTTTCTGCTACAGCTTGTGGTGTATCGCACCAAACCGCACCTTGTTCTACGATTTGCTTCGCCTTAGCTTTAGTTCGATTGTACACATACGCTTCATTACCAGCCGCTAATAAATGTGCCACCATCCAATGACCCATAACGCCGATACCGATAAAACCAATTTTCATCTGCTACCATCCTCTCAACTAGCCATAAATGCCATAAATAAAAAATCACAACTTTAGTATAAGCTAAAGCCGTGATTTTTTGTTGTGATAAGACTGTATTTTAATTAGAAGTCCGTTTAAATGAATACAATTTTACTTTAATTTTTTTCATCGTTGGAGCAGTTTCTTTTTCTAAAGATAGGTTGGCATAATAAGCAATCATATCGTGATAAAAGTCTAACATCGCTTCACCAAAATGAGTCGCGGAAATTTCATACAGTTTATTAGAAAGCTTCATTGGATCTGATTTTTGACCACTGGCGATATAATCCAATAATGCATCAGCAAACTCTTCATCTTTGGCAAAAGTGACCCCAAATGACGCATCGTCAATCAAGTTATCTAAATAATCATTTCCCTCAACGATTAAAGGTGTACCCGCAGCCATTGCTTCTGTGTAAGTTAATCCTTGTGTTTCTGAAGTTGAAGCACTAACAAAATAATCCGCTGCATGATAATAAAGAGCGACTTCATCATTTGGTACTTCGCCAACAAAATAGACGTAATCTGTTAAATCTAATTCTTCAACTAACTCTTTTAATTCTTCTGTATAAGGTCCTTTACCAACAATGACTAACCGGGCTTTGGGTAATTGTGAAACGACTTGTGGTAAACCGTGAATAATTGCTTGAATATTTTTTTCATAAGAAATACGACTCAATGATAAAAGCATAATTTGGTCATCTTCAATGCCCATTTCGTTTCGCAATGTTTTTTTCATTTCTGAAGTAATATCAGGTCGTTCAAATTTTTCCAACTCAATCCCCGTTGGAATAACACGCATCGGAGAAGTAACACCATAGCCTCTTAAGGTATCGATGACACGTTCACTTGGGCAAACGACTCCTGTTGTATGATTTGCAAATAAACGGGAAAAGTATTTTACATGAGATTGTCTGACTACTTTTCCTTTTGCTATATAATGCAAATAGTCTTCATACATAGTGTGGTATGTATGAAGCACTGGTATTTTTAATTTTTTTCCGACCATTTTACCTAAAAGCCCTGCGCCAAATTCAGTATGCGTATGAATTAAATCTAATTCTAATTCTTTGGCGATTAGATAAGCATACCACATTCCTCGAACAACAATTCGTCGATCTTTAAACGAAACAAAAGGCACACTTGGCATGCGAATAATGTCATCTTCTACGCCAGTTGCATTAGGATCGGTCGTAGTAAAAATGTAAACTTCATGTCCTTTTTTTTCTAGCTCCGTCTTTAATGTTTTAATTGATGTCGCAACACCGCTAACTTGCGGAAAATAGGTATCTGTAAAAAATCCGATTTTCACAGTCTTTCCTCCAAACTATCTCGCTGTAACTTCTTCAGTTAACCAACAACTTTTCTATAGTGTAGCACAGCTTTTTCATACTTTAATCAAACTATAGTCCTATTTCAAGTTATATTTTAGCGTTAATATCACTAAAATAGCAATGAAAAAAAAGCAAGTGACAAACTCGTTAGATACTTTGTGTACATCCATGCCACATTTTTGCTAATAAATGCTAGTAGCGTTTAATTTTAACCATTTTTTTCTTTCTTCTAGCATAGCATATAAGCTGTCGTATTTCTTTTTTTAAAACTACAAAAGAACAGATTTAAAAATAGAAAAACAAAATTTAAAAGTAAAATTCAGATAAACAAAAAAACCTCAGAGAAAAATCGGCTCTATAATTTATTGGACTGATGAATCAGAATTGATTCTTCAGTCCAATTT
>MJGMH2__coassemble_904_pt1 | contig 39253 bp, 43 predicted proteins | sample MJGMH2__metabat2_low_PE_013 | metagenome-assembled genome bin MJGMH2
ATCATAGATACCGTAAGGGATTTTATTCTTTATTTAAAACTTTGCAACAGAACCATAATTTTGCCTTGTCCTGAAAAGTGATTGACCACGCCTTCACCGGTTTTAAAACCAAAAGTACCAGAAGCAAATTCAATATGGTAATCAAGGGACTTACTCCAAGCTAAGACGTGTTCGTTATCGACTACAAAATCTTGGCTGCCATCCATAGTAATTTCCACTAAATCGCCATAACCATTGATTAACATTAAGCCTTCTCCTGAAGTTTCCATTACAAATAAACCACCAGTCCCTCCTAATAGCGCGCCTTCTAGTTTTTGTCGTTGCATTGTATAAGAAACGCTACTTTCACTAGCCAAAAAAGCACCAGTATTTAGTCGCCATTGGGTAGGGCCAATGGGTAGCTCACGAATAGTACCAGGTGTTGAAGGGGCAATTGTAACTTTGGCATTTGGTTCATCCCTGTGTACTTTAGTAATAAAGAAACTTTCACCGCTTGATAAAGAACGGCCCAATGCCCGGACCATTCCACCCAGTCCTTTTTTACCGTTACTATTCATGTGGCCTTCCAATGTAACTAAACCGTTGTGATAAACCATCGAGCCGGGTTCAATCTGAATTTCTTCTTCCTTATCTAGGGTAATGTCAACTAAAGGGAAAACTGAAGTGGAGCTTAAGTTGTATTTCATATGCTAACCTTCTTTCCTTTTGATACTTTTATTATAGGACAAAGCGGGTTTTTGACAAAAAGTTAACTTCTGACTAAAAAGAGGGTTATTGATGGTGGTTTAATTTTTGAAATGATAAACTTAATTAAAGTGAAGGTCTGATGGGGAAATTACATTGTTGAGTTTAGATAGAAATAGGTGACGTGGATGTTAGTGATTATCGGAATAATTGTAGTGGTATTAGGAATTAGTTTGCTTTTTTATTTCTATTATTTGAGACGTTGGGCACGTTTTTTTGTTGATGCGATAGTCGAAAGAGATAATGATTGGTATTTAACTAAAGGACGAAGCACGTTAAACCCTAGTCTGAAAAAAGAAGAGCCAACAGATGAACTTTACAATTTTTGGTTAACGGAATATGAATGGGGAGCGATTAGTTTTGATCAGCAAAAACTAGTAGCTTCGACTTTTTTACAAGATAGCAATCGGTGGGTGGTCTGTGTTCACGGTTACCGTAGCACGGGTTTTGATGAAATGGCGCAGACGGCTAAAACATATTTTGAAGCCGGTTATAATGTCTTGGTGCCAGATCTTAGAGGGCATGGACGCAGTAGTGGTAAAGTGATCGGTCTTGGCTGGTTAGACCGCTTGGATTTGATTACATGGATAAACCTAATTACAGATAATAACCCTCAAGCTGAGATTATTCTGCATGGCGAAGGGATGGGAGCAGCGGCGGTCTTAATGACTAGCGGAGAAAAACTACCAGATCAAGTGAAGTTATTAATTGCTGATAGTAGTTATACTTCAGTTTACAGTGTCTTTAAATATCAATTACACCGCTTTACCAAATATCCGGTTAATCGTTTTATGGGCTTGGCAAACAGCTATGCTAAAAAACGCATTGGTTATTCATTACTTGAGGCTTCTGTGACGCGGCAGTTAGGAAGTAATCACTTACCCGTCTTGTTTTTACATGGAAAGGCAGATCAATTTATTCCTGTCAGTGAAACTGATACTTTAATGGAAGCTACAGCCGGTGTAAAGGAGCGACATATTTTTACGAATTGTGACCATTTAAAAGCTAAAGAAGAACAACCAGTAGCATATTGGCAGGTAATTTGGTCCTTTATTCATAAAAATTTAGGTTAATTTGCTTAGATTAATCGTATTTTAGTTAAAAGGATAATTATTTGTCTAATACTAATACTACTGATAAAATGTAAGTGGTTATGGTTTGGTTTACCGAATCAATTAAAGTTATGATTCACAAAAAAGGAGGCAGACAGATGGAAGGTAATAAAATCGGAAATAAAGCTGTGACAGAAGAAATGTTAATTGCCGATGGCTATCGTAAGTATTCTGGTAAAGATATCGATATTTATTACAACAAAGACATTTGTGCCCATGTGGGAAATTGTGTGCGGGGAAACAGTGCTGTATTTGAAGTAGGGCGCAGACCGTGGATACTAGCAGATAATGCTAGCGCAGATGAAGATGCACGCGTTATTAATACATGTCCAACTGGGGCATTAAAATTTATTCGGAAGGATGTTTAAGATGGAATTTAAAGAAGAAAAAGATCGCTTTGCAGTATACGATGATGGAAAAGAAATTGGTGAAATGACTTGGTCTTCTGCCGACAACATGATGATCATTGATCACACTTTTGTTGATCCGGCTTATCGTGGTCAAAAAATTGCCGAAAATTTGGTTTTACACGGTGTGGAACGCGCGCGTCGCGATAATTTGAAAATTATTCCATTATGCCCGTTTGCTAAAAAGGAATTTGCGGAAAAACCTGAATATGACGATGTATTACGTAAATAATCTATTTAACGATTAATGACTATTAAAAAGTGTTGTGACGTGGTTTGTCACAGCACTTTTTCTATTTTTGATAATAGTAAAGTAATTAACAAAGTATTTTCCCAAGGCTATTCCTTGTGGTAATCTCAGAACAATTATGCTAAAGTAAAATGGACGAATTGTATTTAAGGAGGAAGCGGCGAATGTATAATTTTTTATTGGGCGTAGTGATTGTGCTTTCAATCATTATCATTATCGCTATTATGATGCAGCCGAGCAAACAAAATAGTGCAGCCAGTGCCTTTACCGGCGGTGCCGACCAGTTATTCGGAAAACAAAAAGCCCGTGGTTTTGAAGCTGTTATGCAGCGCACAACAGCAGTTTTAGGTGCTATTTGGTTGATTTTGTTATTTGTATTAGCCTTTTTATCATCAAAATAAACGGATTAATCCGATCATTTTTTGGCTGAAGCTTGTGGCGTGTCTTGCGTCAGGTTTCAGCCTTCTTTTATTTTTATGGTAAAATTGGGCTAATGAGGTGAGAAATCGTGGAAAAAAAACCAACATCATTTTTTACAGCACAAGGAAAAACAGCTGTGTTACTCTTTCATGCCTATTCTGGTAGTCCCAATGACGTGAGAATGTTATCCCGTGCATTAGAAAAAGAAAACTATACCGTTTATGCGCCGCTTTTTTCAGGTCATGGGACAGTAGAACCAAAAGAGATTTTGGCGACTGATTTTAAACAATGGGAAGAAGATGCCGAAAACGCATTTAAATTTTTAGTTCAAAAAGGTTATCAAAAAATCGCTGTTTTCGGTCTTTCAATGGGCGGCATTTTCGCTATGAATTTATTGACAAAAGGCTATCCGCAAATTATTGGTGGTGGCGCTTTTTGTTCGCCTTTATTTAAAACTAAAAACAATGTACCAGAAAACTTCCTATTATATGCAAGCCAGGTTTATGAACGTCAAAAAATTATTGGTGATATAAAGGCAGAAAAATTACGAGAATTAAAACCATTAGTAATAAAGCAATTAGAAAAAATTGAATTGTTTGGTGAAAAAGTGAGTCAAAATTTAGCTGCTGTTAAAGTACCTATTTATTTGGCCCAAGGTGGTACCGATGAAATGATTGATGCAAAAACGGTATTTAAAACGGCAGCAGCCTTATCCCAAGTTGACGTCACACTCGCTTGGTATGCCAAGAGCGGTCATGTCATTACAGTAGATTCCGTTCACCAGCAATTTGAAAAAGATGTGAGCCACTTTTTGAAGAAAGTGGAATGAAAAGAGGTAGAAAATGAAATCAACAATTAAAGAGCAGATCCTTTCTTTTCTTACAACAAGTAATAAGAAGAGTTTTTCTGCTGAAGAAATTGCCGCAGGCTTAGCATTAAATAAAAGTAACGATTTTAAATTACTCGTGCAAACACTAGCGGCAATGGAGCGTGAAGGTGCAATTGTTTTTAATAAAAAAGGGAAAGTAAAATTACCTCCTCAAAAAGTATTAGTCGAAGGTATTTTTCGCGCCAATGAACGCGGCTTTGGCTTTGTGACGATTGATCCTGAAGAAGACGATGTTTTTATTCCCAAAGAAGCGACCGGTTACGCAATGGATGGTGATACAGTAGCAATTGATATTGTCAAAATTTCCGATCCTTTTTCTGACCGGGGAGCAGAAGGCCAAGTTGTTGCGATAAAAAAACGAGCAGTGACTCAAATTGTTGGGGAGTTTACTTTATTTGATGAAACAGAAATTGCTGAAAGTGATTTATACGGCAGTGTTAAACCAAAAGACAAAAACTTTAACGGCTTAAAAGTCTTAGTTGCCGCAGAAGGAATCAAGCCTGTTGACGGTAGTATCGTTATCGTCGAAATTACCCATTATCCTGAAAAAGGGTATCCTACTAGTATTGAAGGAATTGTAAAACAAGTTATTGGTCATAAAAATGATCCTGGGATGGATATTTTGTCGATAGTGATTAGTCATGGGATTCCGACTCGTTTTCCAGAAGATGTTTTAGCCCAAGCTGATCAAGTTCCTGAGACAATTAATCCAGCTGATTTTCCCGAACGCAAAGATCGCCGTGATCAGTTAATTGTGACCATTGATGGAGAAGACGCCAAAGATTTAGATGATGCGGTGACTGTCAAAAAATTAGCGAATGGTCATTTTTTCTTAGGCGTTCATATTGCAGACGTATCTTATTATGTCACAGAAGGTAGTCCACTAGACCAAGAAGCTTATGATAGAGGAACCAGTGTTTATTTAACTGATCGCGTGATTCCAATGATTCCCCAGCGCCTATCAAACGGAATTTGTTCTTTGAATCCTCACGTTCCGCGTTTAACCATGAGCTGTGAAATGGAAATTGATCAAACAGGGAAAATTGTGAAACACGAGATTTTTCCAAGTATCATTCAAACGACAGAACGAATGACTTATACTGCGGTAAACGCCATTATTGAAAAAAATGATCCCGAAGTTTCTAAACGTTATGAACAACTAGTGCCAATGTTTTTTGAGATGGCAGAATTGCATAATATTTTAGAACAAAATCGGATTCAAAGGGGCGCAGTGAGCTTTGAAGATCGCGAGGCCAAAGTTGTCGTAGACGAAAACGGCCAACCCCAAGATATTCTTTTGCGCAGTCGGGGTGTGGGTGAGCGTTTAATTGAATCATTTATGTTAGCTGCCAATGAAACTGTGGCGGAACACTATAATAAATTAAATTTGCCATTTATTTATAGAATTCACGAAGATCCAAAAGAAGAAAAGTTACAACGTTTCTTTGATTTCGCTGCCGCTTTAGGGATGGTAGTGAAGCATACAAAAGGGACGATTACACCTAAAGACTTACAAAAAGTGGTAGCAGAAGTGGCAGAGCGCCCAGAAGCAATGGTCGTAAATATGATGTTATTACGTAGTATGCAACAGGCAAAGTATTCTGAACATAATGCCGGGCACTACGGCTTAGCCGCAGATTACTATACGCATTTTACTTCACCGATTAGACGTTATCCGGATTTAATTGTCCATCGCTTAATTAGAAGTTACGCTGAGGATATGAGTAAAAAAACGCAGAGCAAGTGGCAAGATAAATTGCCAGAAATCGCGCATCATTCTTCTGACATGGAACGACGTGCTGTTTTGTGTGAACGAGAAGTAGACGCAATGAAAAAAGCGGAATTTATGCAGGCGCATATTGGTGAAGAATTTGACGGTGTCATTAGTTCGATTACGAAATTTGGTATTTTTATTGAGTTGCCAAATACAATTGAAGGTATGATTCACATCAGTAACTTAAAAGATGACTACTTCCATTTTGTCGAACAGCAATTGGCTTTAGTGGGTGAAAGAACTGGTATGACTTTTAAAATTGGTCAAAAAGTGCGAGTTAAAGTAACAAATGCCAACCCGGAAACTAGAGAAATTGATTTTGAATTGGTTTCGGCTGAAGAAGTAACTCAACTGCCTCGTCCACAAACAAGTAGAAGTAACAGAAGCGGTAAAAAAGCTGATAACCGCGCTAACCGAAGAAAGAAAAACGCCCCTAAAAAAGATCGCGCCACAAATAAAAAAGGGAAACTAAAAGTTGATCTGAATAGTGGCAAAAAGAAAAAAGGTAAAAAGCCTTTTTATAAAGGCGCTAAAAAGAAAAAAGCGAAATAGAACTGTTTGAAAATAGAAAAAAACAGGTCACAAATGAAGGAGGTAGCTTCTATGCCAAAAGGTGATGGAAAGTTAATTGCGCAAAATAAAAAAGCCCGTCACGATTATACAATCATTGATACTTTAGAAGCCGGAATTGTGTTACAAGGGACAGAAATTAAATCAATTCGTAACGCTCGGATTAACTTAAAAGACGGTTTTGTCCGCATTCGTAATGGCGAGGCATTTTTATATAATGTTCACATCTCTCCTTATGAACAAGGAAATTTATTTAACCATGATCCGCTAAGAACGCGTAAACTTTTACTGCATCGAAAACAGATTGATCGTCTCTATGGTGAGATGAAAAGTGCGGGGATGACCGTGGTACCGTTAAAAGTTTATCTAAAAGACGGTTTTGCTAAAGTTTTAATTGGTCTGGCAAAAGGGAAAAAAGAATATGATAAACGCGAAACATTAAAACGAAAAGATCAAGAAAGACAAATCAGCCGTGTTTTAAAAAATTATTGAAGAAATTTGATTTTAACAGGGGCTATTGCTTTATAAAGTTAGGTCTTTTTGATAGCATTTACTCAGACGGTGTGCAAAATTTCATTTTTTTAGTTAATGATTCGTTTTACTGATTATAGGTATTACACATTTCTATTAGTCATTTTGCTAAAAGTGTCGAATCTTGCTGAAAATCTTTTGAAATTTTCTATCCGTGGTGGTATGATACGCATTGGTTATCATGCCAAAAGCATTGACAGCACTTATTTACCAGCTCTTTTTTAGCTGGAGCATACGTATGAAAAGAGGTGAGAAATATTGAAAGAAAAACCACTCGTTTTCAATATTGGTCCCATCTGGTTTGATGGCACCATCCTTTTGATGACACTTATCACGTGTGTTATTGTTTTTACACTAGTTTTTGTTTGTACCCGTAATTTACAATTGAAACCAAAAGGCAAACAAAACTTTATTGAGTGGGTAATTGATTTCGTTCGCGGTATCTTAGGAGATAACCTCCCAAGTAATGAAGTGAACAACTTCCATTTATTATCATTTGCCTTGTTTCTATTTGTTTTTGTCGCCAATGAGATTGGCCTTGTGACGAAAATCGTTGTCGGTGAAACAACTTTTTGGAAAAGTCCAACCGCGGATCCCTTTGTGACATTGACGTTGGCATTGATGATGATTGCCATGACCCATTTCTTCGGGGTGCAAAAATTTGGTTTAAAAGGGTATTTCAAAGTATCATTCCTACAACCCGTTGCCTTTTTATTACCAATTAAAATCATCGAAGAATTTACCAACATCATTACCCTAGGTTTACGTCTTTACGGGAATATTTTCGCCGGTGAAGTTTTGCTAGGTTTAATTGTCGATATGTTAAATAATGTCGGTTGGCTAACACTTCCTGTGGTTATTCCACTAGAGATGATTTGGATTGGCTTCTCTTTATTTATCGGGGCCATTCAAGCATATGTATTTGTCACCTTATCAATGGTATTTATGGGGCATAAATTGGAAACAGAAGAGTAGATTTAAAGGATTTTATCAACTGGTTTGACGAGAAAATGTAAATTACATTTATCAATCGTCTCAACTTAATTATTTAGGAGGAAAAAAATTATGAACTTTATCGCAGCAGGTATCGCAATCGTCGGGGCAGCTATTGGGGCTGGTTATGGTAACGGGAAAGTTATCTCACAAACGATCGAATCAATGGCACGCCAACCAGAAATGTCTGGTCAATTACGTTCTACAATGTTTATCGGGGTTGCCTTAGTAGAAGCTGTGCCTATTCTTGGTGTGGTTATCGCTTTGTTACTTGTTTTCATGGGCTAAAACCATTGAAAAAGCAGAAACGGATCTTAACTGTTTTTGCTTTTTTGCCATGATATGGCACCCTTAATTAGTAGAAAAGGAGCTTACGCTTATGCTAAATATTGTATTAGCAGAAGTCGGGAATACAACGTACAGCAGTATTGTAGTAGTCTCTGGTTCTTTCTTATTATTGGTTGTACTTTTAAAGCATTTTGCTTGGGGTGCAATTTCAGATATGATGAAAAAACGGGAAGACAAAATTGCCAATGATTTAGATTCAGCTGAACAATCCCGCACTAAAGCAGCTAAGCTTGAACAAGAACGTCAAGCTCAATTGATGTCTTCCAAAAGCGAAGCAGCTGAAATCATTAAAAATGCAAAAGACAGCGGCGAGCTCAGCCGTCAAAATATTTTAAACGAAACCAAAGAAGAAGTATCTCGTTTAAAAGATAAGGCAAAAAGTGATATTTCAATGGAAAGAGACGCTGCTATGACAAGTGTTAAAGACGATGTAGCGGAACTTTCTTTACAAATTGCTGAAAAGATCTTGAATAAAGAGCTATCGCCAGAAGCCCACGAAGCTTTGATTAATCAATATATTGAAGGATTGGGCAGCAATGAAACTCGATAAATATACAGTAGGCAAACGCTACGGTAAGGCGTTGTTTGAACTGGCGACAGAAGAACGGGTTACCGAGACTGTCTACAACGATTTGCTCAGTTTGAAAGAAGTTTATAAAGCTATTCCAGACCTTGGTAATATGCTAAGTGATGTTCGCTTAGACTTAGGAGCAAAACGTGCTTTAATGGACAAAATCGTTTCCGAATTTGACGGAATTACGAAAAACTTTTTAGAAGTCGTTTTCCGTTACAACCGTATGGATGATTTAGAGTTAATTATCGATGAATACGAACGCCGTTATGATGAAGCCCAAAGCTTAGTGTTGGGTACGGTCACAACTGCTGTGACGTTATCAAATGAGCAAAAAGAACAATTAGAAACAAAAATTGCGGGCTTATTAGGCTATAAAAAAGCCAATTTGGTAGAAAAAGTCGATCCGCGTATTTTAGGCGGTGTCGTAGTTGAAGCCAACCATCAAGTAATTGATGGCAGTGTGAAAAGCCGATTAGAACAACTGCGATCTATGATCGGTAGATAAGTTTAATTAAAGAGGTGAAACAAATGGCCATCAAAGCAGAAGAAATCAGTGCTCTGATTAAAGAACAAATCAAAAATTACCAGAGTGAACTTGCAGTTGAAGAAATTGGAACTGTAACGTATGTCGGTGACGGGATTGCCCGGGCCCACGGTTTGGAAAATGCCATGAGTGGTGAATTACTAGAATTTTCCAATGGTTCATTTGGGATGGCACAAAACTTAGAAACAAACGATGTCGGGATTATTATCTTAGGTGATTTTGAGACCATTCGTGAAGGAGATAAAGTAAAACGAACTGGGAAGATTATGGAAGTTCCAGTTGGGGATGCTTTAATTGGTCGGGTCGTTAACCCATTGGGACAACCCATTGACGGCTTAGGTGAAATTTCTACCACGAGTACTCGTCCAGTCGAAACATTAGCACCTGGTGTTATGCAACGACAATCTGTTTCAGAACCAATGCAAACTGGTTTAAAAGCCATTGATGCGTTAGTTCCAATCGGTCGAGGACAACGGGAATTAGTTATCGGGGATAGAAAAACCGGTAAAACTTCAATTGCGATTGATACAATCATCAACCAAAAAGGTCAAAATATGATTTGTATCTACGTTGCCATCGGACAAAAAGATTCTACAGTACGAGCACAAGTTGAAACGTTACGCAAATATGGTGCGTTAGACTATACCATTGTTGTTTCAGCAGGGGCATCTCAACCCGCACCATTATTATATATCGCGCCATATGCAGGGACTGCTATGGGTGAAGAATTTATGTATAACGGCAAACACGTTTTAATCGTCTTTGACGATTTATCAAAACAAGCGGTCGCTTATCGTGAACTTTCTTTACTATTACGTCGGCCACCAGGTCGTGAAGCATACCCTGGGGATGTTTTCTACTTACATTCTCGTTTATTGGAACGGGCAGCAAAATTATCTGACGAATTAGGTGGCGGCTCAATGACCGCTTTACCATTTGTGGAAACACAAGCTGGTGATATTTCTGCTTATATTCCAACTAACGTTATTTCAATTACCGATGGACAAATCTTCTTAGAAAGTGATTTGTTCTATTCAGGTGTTAGACCCGCTATTGATGCCGGTTTATCTGTTTCACGGGTTGGGGGTTCTGCTCAAATTAAAGCGATGAAAAAAGTTGCCGGAACTTTGCGCTTAGACTTAGCTAGTTACCGTGAATTAGAAGCCTTTACTCAATTTGGTTCTGACTTAGATCAAGCGACCCAAGCAAAACTAAATCGTGGTCGTCGCACAGTGGAAATTTTGAAACAAAAATTACATGCACCATTGGCAGTTGAAAAACAAGTTTTAATTTTATATGCCTTAACGCATGGATTTATTGATAGTATCCCAGTAAATCGAGTTTTAGACTTTGAAGAAAACTTATTTGAATATATTGATGCTAATCATACAGATATTTTTGAAACTATTCGGACCACTAAAGATTTACCTGCAGAAGAAGAATTAGATGCAGCAATTAAAGAAGCAAAAGATATCTTTATGGCAGCAGGTAATAGTAGTTCTGCTTCTGCTAAAGATACCGCCGCTTCAATCGAAAACGAACGTTCTTAAAAGAGGTGAGATAAATGGGAGCTTCCTTAAATGAGATTAAGCAACGGATTGCTTCAACAAAGAAAACCAGTCAAATCACCAACGCCATGCAAATGGTTTCGGCTGCCAAATTGACCAAATCTGAAGCTCACTCAAAACAGTTTCAAATTTATGCCTCAAAAGTTCGGGAAGTAGTTACGCATTTAACTGCACAACAGTTAAATGATATTTATTCTGCCGGCCCACAAGATGGGGTGAACTACAATAGTATGTTAATTAGCCGCCCAGTTAAAAAAACTGGTTACATCGTGATCACCTCTGATGGTGGTCTAGTTGGTGGCTATAATAGCTCGATTTTAAAACAAATGATGTCAATGTTAAAAGAAGATCATACTTCACCTGAGGAATACGTTATGATTGCCATTGGTGGTACTGGAGCAGACTTCTTTAAAGCCCGTGGTATTGATTTAGCTTACGAATTACGTAACCTATCTGATCAACCAGGTTTTGAAGAAGTACGTAAAATTGTCACGATGGCAACTACGATGTATCAAAATGAAGTATTTGACGAATTGTATGTGTGCTATAACCACCATATTAATTCATTGACTAGTCAATTTCGGGTAGAAAAAATGTTGCCGATTGTTGACTTAGATCCAGAAGAAGCAGAAAGTTATGAACAAGAGTATTTGTTTGAACCTTCTAAAGAAGAAATTTTGGATCATTTACTACCCCAATATGCTGAAAGCTTGATTTATGGCGCAATTGTTGATGCTAAAACAGCCGAACATGCTGCGGGGATGACAGCAATGAAGACAGCAACTGACAACGCGAAGAATATTATCGCTGATTTGACGATTTCTTATAATCGCGCACGTCAAGGGGCAATTACCCAAGAAATTACCGAAATCGTAGCTGGTGCTGCGGCACTTGATTAATGATTTCGTAAGTGAATGGAGGAAAACAGATGAGTTCAGGCAAGATTGTTCAAGTAATCGGTCCCGTTGTTGACGTGGAATTCTCTTTAGATCAATCATTACCAGACATTAACAATGCTTTGGTTGTCTATAAAAATGACGAACAAAAAACCAAGATTGTACTAGAAGCTGCCTTAGAACTAGGCGATGGTGTGATTCGAACGATCGCAATGGAATCTACTGATGGCTTGCAACGAGGAATGGAAGTTGTTGATACAGGCAGTTCCATTTCTGTACCAGTGGGAAAAGATACTCTAGGTCGTGTATTTAACGTTTTAGGCGATACAATTGATTTAGAAGAACCTTTTGCTGCTGATCAAAAGCGGAGCGGGATTCACAAAAAAGCGCCTGATTTTGACGAATTAAGCACTAGTACTGAAATTTTAGAAACAGGGATTAAAGTTATCGACTTACTAGCTCCTTATTTAAAAGGTGGTAAAGTCGGTTTGTTCGGTGGTGCCGGTGTAGGTAAAACCGTTTTAATCCAAGAATTGATTCATAATATTGCACAAGAACATGGTGGTATTTCTGTTTTTACCGGTGTTGGTGAACGAACTCGAGAAGGTAACGACTTGTATTATGAAATGAAAGAGTCTGGCGTTATCGAAAAAACAGCCATGGTGTTTGGCCAAATGAACGAGCCACCTGGTGCACGGATGCGGGTTGCTTTAACTGGTTTGACCATTGCAGAATATTTCCGCGATGTTGAAGGTCAAGATGTATTATTGTTTATTGATAATATCTTCCGTTTTACCCAAGCCGGTTCAGAAGTATCTGCTTTATTAGGCCGAATGCCTTCTGCCGTTGGTTATCAACCAACACTAGCTACTGAAATGGGGCAATTACAAGAACGGATTACCTCAACGAAAAAAGGTTCTATTACCTCAATCCAAGCGATTTATGTGCCAGCCGATGACTATACTGACCCAGCGCCAGCGACAGCCTTCGCTCACTTAGATGCAACAACCAACTTGGAACGTAAATTAACTGAACAAGGGATTTATCCAGCGGTGGATCCACTTGCTTCATCTTCCAGTGCTTTAGCACCAGAAATTGTGGGAGAAGAGCACTATGAAGTAGCCAGTGAAGTCCAACACGTATTGCAACGTTACCGTGAATTACAAGATATTATTGCCATCTTAGGGATGGACGAATTATCTGATGAAGAAAAAATCTTGGTCGCTAGAGCGCGCCGAATTCAATTCTTCCTTTCACAAAATTTCCACGTTGCCGAACAATTTACCGGTCAACCAGGTTCTTATGTGCCTGTTGCTGAAACAATTAAAGGCTTTAAGGAAATTTTAGATGGGAAACACGATGAATTACCAGAAGAAGCCTTCCGTAATGTCGGTACAATTGAAGAAGCGGTGGAAAAAGCGAAAAAACTAGGCTACTAGAAAGGGGTGCACCATGGAATACTTAACTGTAAATGTGGTAACACCTAATGGTTTAGTCTATGACCATCATGCAAAAATTGTGGTGGCCAATACAACGGCTGGTGAAATTGGTATTTTACCAAAACACGCACCGATTATCACACCTTTAGCAATTGATGAAGTTCGGGTGAAACGAACAGATTCTGATACTCATGTCGATTGGATTGCAGTGAATGGTGGCATTATGGAAGTAAGAGATAATGTCGTATCCATTATTGCCGATAGTGCCGAAAGAGAACGAGATATTGATGTTTCTCGGGCAGAACGCGCAAAACAACGCGCGGAACGAATGATTGAAGAAGCTCGAGAAAAAGAAGACGTCGATCAACTACGGCGGGCGACGGTTGCTTTACATCGCGCCATTAACCGCATCAATGTTTCAAAACATCAATAAAATGAAAAGGTTATGACTCCTAGCAGTCATAACCTTTTTTTTACATTCTTTTACTTTTATAGCTATTGTTATTTTTTGGAAAATCACTAGATTAGTCTTTTTAGTTTGCAGAAAAGCTAAAATAGGCTAAAATATAAAAGAGATTTTAAAAAAACGTTTTAAAACCTTAAAAAAGTTTTTGTTTTTTTAAACTACCATTTGTGGTATTATGGGATTGTTGAATTTTTTATTCAGGAGGAAGAACGAATGCAAATCTACGGTATTGATGCGATTGTACGGATTATTAGTCATTTTGCATTTGTTTATTTAGCCTTCTGGGGATTGCGGTCATTACGGCTTGATACACAGTTTAAAACGTTTCAGACTGCGCAAATCAGAATCGTTCTTTTGATGCTGGCAATTAGCTTAGGCTTTTTAACCAGTAGTTTTTTCTTAGAAGTTCTGAATTTATTGAAGAATGTTTTTCTATCAATCGTATAGTGAATACAAAAAACGTACTTTATGAAAAAGTTATGGTATAATAAAACAGATTTTGAGTGCAAAAGCATTCAGGCTATTTTCTGGAGGGAATTTTAATGGAAGAGATTATCGTTCAAAGTGGTAATCAGCTAAAGGGTACTGTCAAAATTGAAGGCGCCAAAAATGCCGTTTTACCAATCTTAGCTGCAAGCCTATTAGCTGAAGAAGGGACAACCACTTTACGGAATGTGCCAATTTTATCCGATGTTTTAACAATGAATGAAGTTATCCGTCACTTAAATGTGGATGTGAATTTTGATGAAGCTGCAAATGAAGTAACAATCAACGCTTCTCGTCAATTGGAAATTGAAGCACCGTATGAATTAGTAAGCCAAATGCGTGCCTCAATTGTTGTAATGGGCCCACTTTTGGCTCGTAATGGTCATGCAAAAGTTGCCATGCCTGGTGGCTGTGCGATTGGTAAACGTCCAATTGACTTACATTTAAAAGGTTTTCAAGCCCTAGGCGCGAAAATTAACCAAAAAGAAGGTTACATCGAAGCAATTGCTGATGAATTACACGGCAACACAATTTATTTGGATTTCCCAAGTGTTGGTGCAACCCAAAATATTATGATGGCTGCTGTTAAAGCTAAAGGGACTACTATTATTGAAAATGTTGCTCGTGAACCAGAAATTGTTGATCTTGCCAACATTTTAAATAAAATGGGTGCTCAAATTTTTGGTGCTGGTACAGAAACAATGCGCATTGAAGGAGTAGAACATTTACATGCGGTTAATCACTCTATCGTTCAAGATAGAATTGAAGCCGGTACGTTTATGGTAGCTGCCGCAATGACTGAAGGAAATGTCTTAATTCAAGATGCTATTTCAGAACACAATCGCCCTTTAATTTCTAAATTGAGTGAAATGGGTGCTGAAATTATTGAAGAAGAAGATGGACTTCGTGTTATTGGCCCTAAAGTGTTAAAACCAACGGATGTAAAAACAATGCCTCACCCAGGTTTTCCAACAGATATGCAGGCACAAATGACAGCTATTCAAATGATAGCTCCTGGCACTAGCGTTGTGACTGAAACAGTTTTTGAAAATCGTTTCCAACATTTAGAAGAAATGCGTCGCATGAATGCTCATGTAAAAATTGACGGTAACGTAGCTGTTATTGAAGGTGGACATGAAATGCAAGGTGCTTTAGTCTATGCCACTGACTTACGTGCTGCGGCTGCTTTAATTTTAGTTGGTTTACGTTCAAATGGTATTACCCGTGTCCGTAATTTAAAATATTTAGACCGTGGCTACTATAACTTCCATAAGAAACTACAAGCGTTAGGCGGTAATGTTGAGCGCGTTGAGATTGAACACAAAGCAACTACTAAAAATGCGACAACGATTGCTTAAGAAATAGAGGTGTAACTGGATGAGGTTAAATCGTTATATCATTACGACATTAGTGAAAATTCTCTTTGTCCTTTTACTGGCTATGATTATGTTCATTATCGGAACAATGATTGGTTATGGCGGAATTGGTGAAGGAATGCCATTAAAAGTTTTCTATCCAGGACTTTGGACCCATATCTTAGATTTCATGAAATAAAACTTGTTGCCGGCCATTTTGGTCGGCTTTTTTAGTCTATTCAACTTTTAATAATGGTAGCATTTTATCTTAAAAGAAATTTTTTTACTTTCTGTAATTTTTTTAAGTGGGAGAAAGAAAAGTTGTTACCGTTTTATATTTTGTCTTTTTTGTAAGGTAGGTGTAATAAAAGGTTGTTTTTGGTACATCCGCCCAAATCTACTGTAATATTTTGCTGCTCACTCTTTTTTTATACCCATCTTTTTAAGTAAATTAACAGGAAAAATTACTACTTGTAATATTTGGAAATGTTGTTATACCAAGGTTTTTAAAGAAGAAATCAAAATTATAAGACAAATATTTCGTTTGTAACAAGAAATAAAGCTGTTCCTTTTTTCTTGTCAAAGAGGTTTAACTCTCTTGTAACCTACGCTTTTAAAAGAGATGCTATGATACTTCTCGTGGAAAATTTCAAATAATTGTAAAGGCTCATGTTTAGCCATTCGAATTTTTATTTTTTTGAGGAGTGTCAAATAAATGCAAACCCGATTATTACCAATTTTAAGTGCAACAATTGTCATCGCTGTAGGAAGTATGTTGCCTGTTTATGCGGCAGAAAATGAAGTAACGAGCGAACCGACAGTGCATACAGAACTTGTGACGAAAAATCAAGCAACGAATTTATCTAGCTCACTATTAGTTGAAACGACAAATAATCAAGCAGTAGATTTGGTAAAAGAAGATATTAAAGCAAAAGAAGCTGCAAAAAAAGCAGCGGCTGAAAAAGCTAAAAAGGAAGCGGCCGAAAAAGCTGCTAAAGAAAAGGCTGCAAAAGAAGCCGCCCAAAAAGCAGCAGCCGAAAAGGAAGCTGCAAAAAAAGCAGAAGCTAGCGAACAAACCGCAGATCAAAGTCAGCCAAGTGGTCAAACGATGATGATGGAAGCGACTGCTTATAGTTCAGATCCAGCTGATGCACTAGGAGGCGGTTCAATTACCGCGACTGGCCAAAATTTATTGGAAAATCCAATGGCTGTTGCCGTTGATCCAAGTGTTATTCCACTAGGTACCCGTTTATATGTCGAAGGTTATGGAGAAGCTTATGCAGTCGATACTGGTTCAGCCATTCAAGGTAATATTATCGATGTTCACTTTTCAACTGCCGGACAATGCGAAGCGTGGGGAAGACGACAAGTAAAGGTAACAATTTTAGGATAATACTAAAAAAGGTTCAAGTTTAAATAACTTGAACCTTTTTTACTTGTCTCAGTGCTAAAATTGACGTATGCTTTTGCCAGTATGAAATGTATACACTAGAAAGGACAGCTTTCATGAAAAAAATAATGATTGGGTTAGTCAGGGGCTATCAACGCTTTATTTCCCCGTTATTTCCGCCCAGTTGTCGCTATTATCCGACATGTTCTTCTTATATGATTCAAGCCGTGGAAAAACATGGCGCATTAAAAGGTGGTATCATGGGAACTGCGCGCATACTACGGTGTCAGCCTTTTGTAAAAGGTGGTTTAGATTATGTGCCGGAGACATTTTCTCTGCGACGTAACCCGCAAAAGCCAGCAGATTCACAAACAAATTTACATCACCATCATCATTAAAGAGTAGCGATGACTTAGCCGCTACTCTTTTTTACTGGCGTAGAAGAAAACATATTAAAATAGGTGCGCTCAAAAAATATCGGATAAGTTTTTTGAACACTGAATTATCTTATTGCTTTTCTTTTAAAGTTAAATCAGATTTTATTATTAGGCGGGGAATAAATACATCTGACAAAGCGTGATTTTTAATTGCTTAAAAAAGCTACAAGTTTCTAAATAAAAAAAGCCTTTTAGGCTCTTTTGTTACGACATTTATAAAAAAACTATTCACTTTTAAATTTTTCATCTAAGAGCACTGCCACGACTGTTCCTAAAAGCATACCGCCGGCAACGAAGAAGACCATTCTAAATGAAAGAAAGGTTAAATTAAAAATAAGTGCTGATAAAATATGTACCAGTAAAGCAACCAGCATAAAAAGAGGAATTGCTGTCCAGATATTCTCTTTGTTTTTCATCTTCTCTCCTTAAAATAAAATCAACTTTATTCTTTAATAAGTGTAAAGCTAATCAAAATCTTTTTCATTATTAAGCATAAACTTTTTAAGCTAGCTTTTCAACCTGATTATTAAAAAGCATAGGAAACTTGCAGGTTTAGGTTAAAATAGACTGCCAATTATTTATTTTACTTTTTGCTCTTTTTTAGTGTGGGGTTAATGATAATAGCTTTTGTTTTAAATTTCTAAGCTTTTTGATTACACTTTAAATGAAAACGCTAAAAAAAGGAGTGGAAGAAAAATGATGCTTTTAGTTTTTGCCTGTGATGAAAAGAAAATCATGCATGGCTATTGGAATGGTAGCCAATTTGAAGAACAAGGCTCTTTTAAGACGCCAACGACGTGGGAGCAGTTAAAACAAGATTTTTTAACGGTTTATGAAAGTTTAAAAAAGCCAATTAATGGCATTGCTCTTTCTGTTCCTGGGATTGTAAACACAGAAAAACAGCGAATTGAAGGAGCTACTGAGATTTCTTATTTACATGGTTTTAATATTTTTGCTGAGTTAGAGGAATTATTCCGCTTGCCGGTTACAATTGAAAATGATATTAATTGTGCCGCCATGGCAGAGTTTTATCTAGGGGCAGCAAAAAATACGCAAGATAGTGCTTTTGTTGCGGTTGCAGAGGATGAAATTAAAGGAGCCTTGTTTACAAAAGGTCAGTTACACAAAGGTAATCACCTGTATAGTGGACAATTTGGTTATATGTATCTCAATAACGGGAATACTTTTTCAGAATTAGCTACGCCAGCTCAAATGGCCTTTCGTTATTGCCAGAGAATGGAGTTGGATCCCACTGAAAAAAATAGCGATGCCGTTTTTACACTGGCTAAAACAGGAGATAAGTTAGCAAAAGAAGAAGTAAACAATTTTTATGAGTATTTGGTAGCAGGCTTATGGAATATTCAATTCCTGTATGATCCGGAATTAATTGTTTTAGCAGGTGATGGTATAGTTGGGAAAAATACCGAGTTGCTGGAGGAAATTAATCAGCGACTATTAAAAAAGCTATCAGAAAAAGGAATCGATGCTTTTGTGCCTAAAATAAAAATTTGTCACTATCCTAAGCAGGCACCGTTAATTGGTGCCGCTATGAATTTTAGCGCCAGACAACAAGGTGAAGTTTGAAAATATATAAATGTAAACCTGAATGATAATATCTGACAAAGATCCCTGCTTAAAAGTTGGTGACATCTTGCTGTGAGATAGAAATTCAGGTTTTTTTTGCGTGGACTTATTATAAATAATTATCTAAAAACAAGATTCTCTTTTGATATTATTTGTCTTAAAAAATATAAGATGATAATATTGTTAAAACAAGATAATAAAAAAATTATTTTATGTGGTGATGTATACGTTAGAGTAATTAATTCCCATCAGTTACATCATGATGTTTAAGCCTAATAGTTTTATTAAAAGGATTAAATAAAATAAAATAGCAAAAATTAACGAAATATTCTGAAAATTTATTGACTTTATTCTGAATTTTCAGTATATTTTATAGCATATCCAATTCACCATCGTCATGTTAGCAATAATTGATGAAATAGCTGGTATTTTTTAGACCATAATTTTATCTTGTTTAAAATTAAGTAGGCGAAAATTAAATGAAAAGTTTAAAGGGAAGTTTTGGTGAGAGTAAGAAAGAGGAGGAGTAGTATGAAGAAATTTGTATTTTTGTTTGCGGGGTTAGTATTGTTGTCTGCGTGTAGTGCAGCGCCAAAAGGAGGCGGTGCCACTGAAGGTTCTGCAGGCGGAAATAAACAAGAAGGCGACACAATTAAAATTGGGATGAATATGGAGTTGTCAGGTGCTGTTGCAGCTTATGGGACTGCTGAAAAAGAGGGAATTGAATTAGCGGTCGAACAAATTAATGCTGATGGCGGAATTGATGGCAAAAAAATTGACTTAATCTCTAAAGATAATAAGTCTGATAACAATGAAGCGGGGACTGTCGCGACGAATTTAACGACAAATAGTAAAGTCGTTGCTTTAATTGGTCCTGCAACTTCTGGGGCGGTAAAATCCGCTTTACCTAATGCAACGAAAGCCGAAGTACCATTAATTACACCTTCTGGAACTGATGACGCGATTACAAAACAAGGAAACAATGTGCAAGAATATGCTTTTCGTTCTTGTTTCCAAGATAGCTTCCAAGGCAAAATTTTAGCGAAATACGCCCACGAAAACTTAAAAGCAGATAAAGCGATTATTTTAGGCGATAATTCCAGTGATTATGGTATTGGTTTAACCAAAGCCTTTAAAGATGAATATAAAGGTGAAATCGTAGCGGAAGAAAACTTTACCGAAGGCGATAAAGATTTCCAAGCTGTCTTAACTAAAATTAAAGATAAAGATTTCAACGTTTTATACATTCCTGGTTATTACACAGAAGCCGGTTTAATTATTAAACAAGCACGGGAAATGGGCATTGATACCCCAATTGTGGGAGCCGATGGTTTTGGCGATGCCAAATTAGTTGAAACAGCTGGTGCTAACAACGTCTCAAATGTATTTTATACTGGTCACTTCTCAACTAAAGCTCCTGCAACAGATAAAGTGGAACCATTTATTAAAGCCTTCAAGGAAAAATATGATAAAGAACCATCTTCATTTAACGCATTAGCTTATGATGCGGTTTATATGGTAAAACAAGCAATTGAAGATGAAGGTTCAGCGGATTCAAGCGCAATTAAAAAAGGTTTGGAAAACTTGAAAGACTTTAAAGGTGTAACTGGTGAAATGACGATTGATAAAGAACATAATCCGGAAAAATCGGCCGTTGTTCTTGGTTTAACGGATGGAAAAGAAACTTCAGCGGAAACTGTGAATCCGTAAATATGAACTTTGAAAGGTTGGATAAAGTAAACTGTAGTTAAAGGATCAGATAATTATTTATAGGCTATTATTAAAGCAATTACGTCTATGAATAATATCGGTATCTTGACTACAGTGCCTTTTATCTCAGCCTTTTTTTAAAAGATAAATGGATGTGATGAGATGGAAACGGTGATTCAACAATTGATAAACGGCCTATTTTTAGGAAGTATTTACGCGTTATTGGCACTAGGCTATACCATGGTTTATGGAATCATCAAATTAATTAACTTTGCCCATGGTGAAGTGTACATGATTGGGAGTTTTATTGGCTATTTTTTAATCAATTTAGGCGGGTTGGGCTTTTTTTCTGCTTTATTTATTTCCATGATTGCCAGTGCTGCATTAGGCGTTGTAATTGAATTTTTAGCTTACCGCCCACTGCGAAAATCAACGCGAATCGCAGCTTTAATTACGGCGATTGGGGTCTCTTATTTATTACAAAATGTGATGATTTTCTTCTTTAGTCCGGATGTACGAGCGTTTCCGCAAGTAATTAAGCGGACGACATACAGTTTGGGCTTTATTAAAGTCAGCAATATTCAAGTTTTGATTTTAGTGGTGTCGGTAATTTTGATGATTTTATTGCAACTGATTGTTAAAAAAACCAAAATGGGTAAAGCGATGCGAGCAGTAAGTGTTGATCCTGATGCGGCGCAACTGATGGGAATTAATGTGAATCGGACGATTTCGTTTACTTTTGCCATCGGTTCAGCTTTAGCTGCAGCAGGGGGGATGTTAATTGGTCTTTATTACAACTCCATTGATCCGATGATGGGGGTAACCCCGGGGTTAAAATCATTTGTAGCAGCGGTTTTAGGTGGAATTGGAATTATTCCCGGAGCTGCATTAGGTGGTTTTGTGATTGGCTTAATTGAAACAATTGCTACCGCATTAGGCTTTTCTGATTTTAAAGATGCAATAGTGTACTTAGTTTTGATTTTAATTTTATTAATTCGGCCAGCGGGAATTTTAGGCAAGAATATTAAAGAGAAAGTGTAGGTGACCAGGATGAAAAAGAATTTGAAATACAATTTAACCTGGTTAGGCTTAGCAGTTTTTGTCTATCTGGTTTTATTAGTCCTATACAATACCGGTGTTATAACATTGTTTACCGATCGTATCATCGTTAATATTGGGATTAATATTATTTTAGCCGTGGGATTAAATTTAATCATCGGTTTTTCAGGTCAGTTTTCTTTAGGGCATGCGGGCTTTATGGCAATTGGCGCTTATTCTGGCGCGATTATGTCGATTAATAATCCGACTTATGGTGGTTTTTTCTCCGGCTTAGTGCTAGGAATGTTAATTTCTGGTGTTGTAGCTTTAGTGGTAGGTGTCCCAACGTTGCGGCTAAAAGGTGATTATTTAGCTATTGCAACTTTAGGAATTTCTGAAATTATTCGGATTTTAATCGTGAATATGCGGGATATCACCAATGGTCCAACTGGAATTTTTGGTATTTTACCATTTACGACGTGGGAAACAGTTTATATTTTTGCTGTTTTAACGCTACTCGTCGTTTCAAATTTTGTTCACAGTGGCCCTGGGCGCGCAACATTAGCGGTTAGAGAAGATGAAATTGCCGCCGAAGCGATGGGAGTAAATACAACAAAATATAAAGTTGTCGCCTTTACATTAGGAGCGGTGACGGCTAGTATTGCGGGAACTTTATTTGCCGGTTACCAACAATCAGTCTTTCCCAAAGATTATGGGTTTATGAAATCTATTGATATTTTGATTATTGTTGTTTTTGGTGGGATGGGCTCTACTACTGGGGCAGTTGTTTCTGCCATTGTATTAGGCGTCTTAAATATGTTTTTACAAGATTTTGGCTACGTGAGAATGATTGTCTATGCACTAGCGTTAATTATTATTATGATCTTTAAACCAAGTGGCTTATTAGGAACTTGGGAGTTTTCAGTGAAGAAGATTTGGCAAAAATTCACCAAGGGGGATGATGCAGATGCCTCTATTAACAGTTAAAAATATGACCAAAAATTTTGGTGGTTTAGCTGCTGTTTCACATGTAAATATGACGTTAGAAACGAATGAATTAGTCGGTTTAATTGGTCCAAATGGGGCAGGAAAAACTACTTTATTCAATCTTTTAACTGGCGTTTATGAGCCTAGTTCAGGAGATGTTTTCTTCTCACCCAATGGACAAGAAGAAAAATTAAACGGGATTAAGCCTTATCGGACTGCTAAAATGGGGTTATCGCGGACATTTCAAAATATTCGTCTTTTTAAAGATTTAAGTGTCTTAGATAATGTCTTAATCGCGATGAATGCCAAACATCAAGAAGGCTTTTTTACCAGTGTTTTACGTTTACCCAAGTTTTATCACAATGAAGAACATTTAAAGCAAAATGCGATTGAATTATTGGCAATTTTTGGGTTGGATCAGAAATTGACGACATTAGCAAAAAACTTACCTTACGGCGAACAACGCCGCTTAGAAATTGTACGCGCCCTAGCAACGGAGCCGAAAATTTTATTTCTTGATGAACCAGCTGCCGGCATGAATCCCCAAGAAACAGCAGAATTAACGGAATTGATCCGTAAAATTCAAAAAGACTTCCAACTTACGATTCTCTTAATTGAACACGATATGAGTTTAGTTATGGATGTTTGCGAACGCATTTATGTCTTGGAGTATGGACGCATTATTGCAGAAGGTGAACCAGAACAAATTAAATCAGATCCCCGTGTTATTAAAGCGTATTTAGGAGGGGAGATGTAATGCTTAAAATAAAAAATTTAACAGTTCATTACGGTGTGATAGAAGCGGTTCATGACGTTTCCTTTGAAGTCAATAAAGGTGAAATTGTTTCTTTAATTGGCGCAAATGGTGCGGGTAAAACAACTATTTTGCGCACAATTTCGGGTTTGTTACGTCCTAGCCGTGGCGAAATTACGTTTAATGAACAAACTATTACTAAAACGCCGCCGCAAAAAATTGTAGCGGCAGGATTGTCACAAGTGCCAGAAGGTCGTCATGTTTTTAGTGGTTTAACTGTCCAAGAAAATTTGGAAATGGGTGCTTTTTTACGTAAAGATGGTGCTGTGAAAAGTGACTATGAACAAGTCTTTGAAAAGTTTCCTGTCTTAAAAGAACGACGCAATCAAGATGCCGCGACACTTTCAGGTGGTGAACAGCAAATGCTGGCAATGGGAAGGGCGTTAATGTCAAAACCGGAACTATTGCTTTTAGATGAACCTTCGATGGGGTTGGCACCAATTTTTATTAAAGAAATTTTCAATATCATTGAAGAAATCAAGCAACAAGGAACCACCATTTTACTCATTGAACAAAATGCAAAAATGGCTTTATCCATTGCAGACCGCGGCTATGTTTTAGAAACAGGTAGTGTAGTTTTAAACGGTACAGGTGAAGAGTTATTAGCCAGCGATGAAGTGAAAAAGGCATATTTAGGGGGATAAAAAATGAGTGTTAGTGACTTTATGACAAAAAATTTAGTAGTAGTAGCACCAGAAACTCCAATTTTTGATGCGATTGATTTAATGAAACAACACGATATTCATCGTTTACCAGTTTTAAAACATGAAAAATTAGTCGGTCTAATTACAGAAGGAATTATTCAAGCGGCAATGCCTTCACAAGCTACTAGTTTAAGTGTTTATGAAGCAAATTATTTATTGAATAAAACAACAGTCGGCGATGTCATGGAAAAAAATGTTTTAACTATTGCCCCAGATGCATTATTAGAAGATGCCATTTATAAAATGCGTACCAATAAGATTGCGGTCTTACCAGTAGTTGAAGGTGATACGATTAAAGGCATCATCACAAATAATGATATCTTTGCTGCTTTTTTAAAAATTACAGGTTACAACGATGGCGGCACGCGGGTGACACTACAAATCTCAGAAGACCACGTGGGAATTTTAGCTGAAATTACACAGCTTTTAGCTGAACATAATTTTAGTATTTTAACTATTGTGGTTAATCGTATGGAGCTGGCAACCATTGTGGAAATTCAAGTTCAAAGTCGAAATGTTGAAACGGTAAAAGAAGTTCTTAGTGCTGCTGGTTATTTGGTGACTGCTGCAGTTTTAACAAATACTGTAAACGATTAAAGAAGGAATAACAAATACCCGAATAATCCCATTTTAGCTAGCTGGTTGGAAAACTGACGTTAATAATGGTCTTGTTTGGGTATTTCGTTTCCTTTTTATACCCAAGCAGAAAAGAATGTGATAAAATACTTTAGCGAGGTGAGAAGTTTGACAAAGAAAAAAGATATCGAAGTTAAAGTAGAAGAAATAAAAAAAGATATTAAAGGTAAAAATTATACTGTGAATCAATTATTGATTGGTAAAAAAATCATTGGCGAAATTTTGACAATGGGTGAAAAAAATTATGAAGCCTTTTTAGGAGAAGAAGATTTAGGTGCGTATAAATCGCTTGATTTAGCGGTAGAAGCGATTTTATTACAGCATAATTTGCACGATTAAAATTTCTGTAAAAAAAATTGAAATTACCACTTGCATTTTTTAGTTATTTTTTGTATTATAACTAAGTCAGGTTGATTAAAACCTTTCGGAGGAGTAGCGAAGTGGCTAAACGCGACGGACTGTAAATCCGTTCCTTAGGGTTCAGTGGTTCGAATCCACTCTCCTCCACCATTGGGGTATAGCCAAGCGGTAAGGCAAGGGACTTTGACTCCCTCATGCGTTGGTTCGAATCCAGCTACCCCAGTTATTGACACATCTTCTTTTGAAGGTGTGTTTTTTTTGTACAAAATTTCAGTCGATAAATTTACTAAATGTTACTAAATAAATTGACGTTCTTTTATGGCACCGCTATACTAAAGAAGAGAATTGAAAAGGTTTTAATAAATAGGCTAAGTCAAACTAGAGGAGCGGTGTTAATGGCAACAGTTGAAAAGTTAACGAATCAAGCGTGGGGAACTTATTTTGAAGTGAAAAATAAAGATGGTGTAATTTTAGAACTCCATCCTTTTGGCGCACGAGCGCTATCATTGGTGCTGCCAGTTGATGATGGAAAGCGTGATATCTTAGTCGGTTGCAAAAACTTAGCAGATTACAAAGAAAATAGCTATTATAATGCGACGATTGGTCCAGTAGCTGGTCGGATTGCAGCTGCTCGTTTTGAATTAGAAGGTGTCGAATATAACACCGAAGCTAATCAAAAAGGTAATACATTACACGGTGGTTTTGAAGGGTTTGATCAACGAGTATGGCAAGCCGAACCTTTTGTGGCAGAAAATCTGGCAGGCGTCGTTTTTAAATTAATTGATCCAGATGGCAATCACGGTTTTCCTGGCAATGTCAGTGCAAAAGTAACGTATACATTATCCGATGATAATCAATATAGTTTTACATTTGAAGCAACCACAGATAAACCAACATTATTCAATCCAACCAATCACGGCTATTACAATTTAACGGGCACACCAAGTAATGCAATTGATGAACATACACTACAAATCAATGCCAATTTTGTCGCCCAAACAAATGATGATGTCACGACTACTGGTGATAAAGTTGCGGTTACGGGGACAAAATTCGATTTTGTTTCAGGTAGAAAAATTGGACCGACGTTATTAGATGATCCATTTTTAATTGAAGCTGATGCGCCAGATGCACTCACTTTAACTGCTCCTGATGGAAAAATCGCACTAACGCTTTTAACACAAGCTCCAGCTGTGGTGATTTATACGACCGGACAAGGAGAAGCTGGTACGAAGATGAATACTGGTGTTATGCGCAATCATGGTGCGATTGCTATTGAACCACAAGGGGTACCAGGAACAGAAATTTATCCGCAATTTGGCGATATTACACTAACACCAGAAAAAGAGTATTCGATGACAAGTACATTTAAACTCATTTTTTAATCGCAAAAAAACCTCACTAAAAATTTTAGTGGGGTTTTACTTGACCATTTGCGATTACAGTTGTAAACTTAAAAAGAAGTTGAGATTACATTTGTAAACGAGGTGAGAATTAATGACGTTAGAACCTGTGAAAATTAGTGATGCAGAGTGGGAAGTTATGCGTGTTTTGTGGACATTGCATGCGGCAACCGCTCATGAGATAGCAGAAATTTTAGCCGATAAAATGGATTGGAAGTTGGCGACGGTTAAGACGCTTTTGGGTCGCTTAAGTAAAAAAGAGGTGATCTATAGTGAACTAGACGGCAAAAAGTTCATTTATTATCCCAAGGTTTCAGAATCCGCCACTGTGCAAAGTGCAACCGAAAATCTATTTTCGCATATTTGTGCTAAAAAAATTGGTGCAACGATTGCAGATTTAATTGACGATGCGCAATTAACCACACAAGATATAAGCGCTATTCAAAAAGCGTTGGCTGCTAAAACACCAGTAGCTAGTATTGCTTGTGATTGTATTCCTGGACAATGCGAATGTAGGATTCATCAAATAAAACATAATGATTAAGAAAAGAGGAAATGAAAATGAAACAAACTTTTAATATTAGTGGTATGAGTTGTGAACACTGTGTGGCCCGCGTAGAAGGTGCGATTAATGCTTTACCCGGTGTAAAAAAAGTCAAAATTAATTTAAAGAAAAATAACGGTGTGGTGAAATATGACGATACCCAATTAACAACTGAAAAAATTGTTGAAGCTGTAAGTGCTGCCGGTTATCCCACAGAGGTGGCCTAATGAATAATGAACAAGTTGCGACATTTGTCATTACCGGAATGACTTGTGCCAATTGTTCGGCTCGAGTCGAAAAAGAATTAAATGCCCAACCTGGTGTGGCCCAGGCTACTGTCAATTTGGCAACTGAAAAAGCTACTGTTCAATTTAATGAAACTACTGCTGAAGCACTGATTAAAAGTGTGGAAAACATTGGCTATGGGGCTATTTTAGATGATGAGGCGCATCGGCAACAAGTTGCTGAAAAAAAACGTGGACAGATTAAAAAAATGCAACGGGACTTAATTTTTAGTGTCGTTTTAGTTGCGCCTTTAATGATCGCTATGATTGCGATGTTATTGGGAGTGAATGCTTCATGGGTGCATTTTTTCCACCGTCCTTTCGTTCAGTTGATTTTAGTTACACCGATTCAATTTGGTGTGGGATTACGTTTTTATAAAGGCGCGTATCATGCGTTAAAAACAAAAGCACCTAATATGGATGTTTTAGTTTCTTTAGGAACAACTGCCGCTTTTTTGTTGAGTTTTTATAACGGATTTTTAGGCGGCAATCCCCATGAGCTGTATTTTGAAAGCAGTGGGATGATTATTGCTTTAATTTTATTAGGAAAATATCTAGAAATTACTGCGAAAAATAAAACCAGTTCAGCAATTAAGCAATTAATGCAGTTACAAGCCAAAACTGCTCGCGTTTTAAATGAAGATGGCAGTCAAAATGAAGTAGCTGTGGAAGCTGTAAAAAAAGGAATGAAAGTTATTATTTTTCCCGGCGAGCAAATTCCGGTAGATGGTCTTGTTATAAGCGGGCAGACGACAGTCGATGAAAGCATGTTAACTGGTGAAAGTATGCCAGTGGAAAAAAATGTAGATAGCACGGTTTTTGGTGGGACTGTTAATAAAAATGGTCAGTTCATCATTCAAACTTTAAAAGTGGGTGATGAGACAGTTTTAGCTCGAATTATTCGGATGGTAGAAGATGCTCAAGGTCAAAAAGCACCAATTCAACAAATTGCAGATCGAATTTCTGCAGTGTTTGTACCCAGCGTTTTAGCGATTGCTATGGTAACATTAATTGTAACAGGACTAGTGAGTGGTAACTGGCAAGAGGCTTTGATTCATAGCGTAGCCGTACTCGTAATTGCTTGTCCATGTGCGTTAGGGCTTGCAACGCCAACTGCGATTATCGTGGGAACAGGTTTAGGCGCGAAAAATGGGATTTTAATTAAAGGTGGCGCTGTTTTAGAACAAGCTGCGCAATTAAATGCGATTGTACTAGATAAAACAGGAACCATTACGAAAGGAAAACCTACTGTCACGAATTTACAATTAGTAGATGAGGCACTTTTACCTGTTTTGGTTAGTTTAGAGGCAGCTTCTGAACATCCTTTAGCGTCGGCAATTCTGGCTTATGCAAAAGAGAAAAAAGTAGTGCCTGATGGGATTGAGCAATTTGAAGCACTCCCAGGCTTAGGAATTAAAGGCAATGCGAATGGCAAAACGTATTATGTTGGAAATCCGAAACTAATGTTTGGCAAAGTGGATAATGAAAACTATCTTACCAAACTAGCGCAATGGACCAATGAAGGTCAGACAGTCATGTTATTGGCAGATGAAAAGGCAATTTTAGGAATCGTAGCAGTGGCAGATGAAATTAAAGCAACTTCTAAAGTTGCGATTGAAACCTTACAAAAACAAGGCATTTCAGTTTACATGTTGACAGGTGATAATCACGCAGCCGCAAACTATATTGGCAAGCAAGTAGGTATTCCGGTGGAAAATATTTTTTCTGAAGTATTGCCATCTGAAAAATCAGCTAAAGTGGCAGAATTACAGCAACAAGGTAAATTAGTTGGTATGGTAGGTGACGGCATTAATGATGCGCCAGCCCTTGCATTAGCTGATGTGGGGATTGCGATGGGAAGTGGTACAGATATCGCTATGGAAACAGCGGACGTCACTTTGATTCACAGTGATTTGAATTATTTAGAGCAAATGTTGCAATTATCAAAAGCGACGATTAAAAAGATTAAGCAAAATCTTTTTTGGGCGTTTATTTACAATACTGTTGGAATACCGTTTGCAGCTTTGGGCTTTTTAAATCCAATTATCGCTGGAGGTGCCATGGCCTTTAGTTCTGTTAGTGTTTTATTAAACTCACTTAGTCTAAATCGATTAAAACTAGAAAAGAGGGAGTAGTGATGAAAGACCAAAAAGAAATGGATGAGAATATGAATCACCATAATCATGACCAAAAGCAACAGGATATGTCTCAGATGGCTCACAATCATACTGATCATAAAATGCATGATGAAATGAATCATGAAATGCACCATGATATGGATCATAAAATGAGTGGTGATATGCACCATGATATGAATCACGCGGGCCATGATATGAGTCATATGGATCACGATATGAATCACGCAGGTCATGATATGAGCCATATGGATCACGATATGGGGGGCATGGATCATTCCATGCACATGGGAAACTTTAAACAGAAGTTTTGGCTTTCGTTAGTCTTAGCGATTCCCATTATATTACTTTCACCTATGATGGGAATTAATTTACCGTTTCAATTTACTTTTCCAGGTTCAGATTATGTTGTTTTAATTTTAGCGACAATCTTATTTATTTATGGTGGTCAGCCATTTTTAAGTGGCGCCAAAATGGAACTGCAAATGAAAAATCCGGCGATGATGACTTTAATTGCGATGGGGATTTCCGTTTCTTACATTTATAGTCTTTACGCCTTTATTGCCAATCATTTCTTACAGACAAAACACGTAATGGACTTTTTCTGGGAATTGTCGACATTAATCGTGATTATGTTATTGGGACACTGGATTGAAATGAATGCCGTCTCAAATGCCAGCAGTGCCTTAAAAAAATTAGCGGAATTATTACCTGATACGGTAACGCGTGTCCACGATAATGGCCATGAAGAAAAAATTTCCCTCCAAGCAGTACGTGAAGGTGATACTTTAATTGTGCGAGCTGGAGATAAAATGCCAACTGATGGCTTGATTTTAAAAGGGCAAACAACGGTGGATGAATCGGCAGTGACAGGTGAGTCTCGTGGGGTAGTACGCAAAACTGGCGATCAAGTAATTGGTGGTTCAGTGAATGGCGACGGCACAATTACAATTAAAGTAACCGGTACCGGTGAAAATGGCTACTTAGCCAAAGTAATGAAAATGGTAAAAGACGCCCAAGCGGAAAAATCACATTTAGAAGCTTTATCAGATAAAGTCGCCAAATGGCTCTTTTATATCGCTTTAACAGCTGGTATTTTAGCTTTTATTGCGTGGCTAATCGCTGCAGATTTACCAACAGCCTTAGATCGGATGGTAACCGTCTTTGTGATTGCCTGTCCGCATGCTTTAGGGCTTGCGATTCCATTAGTAGTGGCCCGTTCGACTTCTTTAGCCGCCCAAAATGGTTTATTACTAAAAAATCGCAATGCAATTGAAAATACCCATGATTTAGATGCAATCCTCCTAGATAAAACAGGAACCTTAACAGAAGGAACCTTTGCGGTAACTGGGGTTGAAATATTAAATAAAGATTGGCAAAAAGATACAGTATTACAATATATTGGTGCGTTGGAAAAAAATGCTAATCATCCAATTGCCACGGGTATTATGAAGTATATCAATGCTGAAAAAATCACTGTACCTAATAGCCATGATCTAAAAAATATTGCCGGAATTGGCTTATCAGGTATGGTAGCAGAGCACCATATTTTGATTGCAAATGATAAAGAGCTAACTAAGCGTAGTTTATCTATTCCAAAAGAAACACTGGCACCATATTTGGCTCAAGGGAATACAATTAGCTATTTATTTGTCGATGATGAATTAATTGCCTTAATTGCATTAGGTGATAAAGTTAAACCAGAGGCCAAAAAATTTATTCAAGCATTAAAAGATCGCGGGGTAGAACCTGTGATGTTAACTGGTGACAATCAAGAAGCCGCTTCTGCTGTAGCGAATTATTTAGGTATTGATAATTTTCATGCTGGTTTATTACCAGATGGCAAAGAAAAGATTGTTAGTGAAATGACAAAAGCAGGTAAAAAAGTTGCTATGGTTGGTGATGGTATTAACGATGCACCAGCACTGGCACGGGCGACAGTAGGGATTGCCATTGGTGCTGGAACAGATGTTGCGATCGATTCTGCTGATGTTGTATTAACCAATAGTAATCCAGAAGATATTTTACATTTCTTAGATTTATCTAAACAAACACGTAATAAAATGATTCAAAATCTATGGTGGGGCGCAGGCTATAATATTATTGCTATTCCTTTAGCAGCTGGTGTTTTAGCGCCACTTGGGATTATTTTAAGTCCTGCTGTCGGTGCCATTTTAATGTCTCTTAGTACGGTAATTGTCGCTATCAATGCGATGACTTTAAAAATAAAAAAATAGATTACTAAAAAACTGTTACCTCAATTTTGAGATGCTTTTTGATAAAGTAGACAAGGAAACAAGATCTCGCTACTTTTTCAGATCCATCTCATTTTTAAAGGGACAGTTTTTTCTTTTATCAATTTTCAGCTAAAAATTAATCAGAAAGTAAAAAAAGAAGGAAAAAACCGTGACAGTATATACATAGTGGTATATACTGTTTAAAAAGAGTGCCGGAGGTCTTTTATGCCACAACGGGTAAAAAAAGGATTAATCGCCATTTTATATGCTTTTTTAGCGACGGTTGCATTGAATATGTTTTGGTTACCAGGAAAAATTTATGCCAGTGGGATTACAGGTACCGCGCAGTTATTATCCCAAATTCTAAGCGATTATCTACATGTTGAATTTTCGCTTCCGTTACTGGTTTTATTTTTTAATATACCATTGTTAGCGGTTGCAGCAAAAGTAATTGATCGTGAGTTTACTTTATTGACGATTTTTGCAGTTGTTTTAACATCTGTTATGATGAAGATTGTGCCAGTGGTGACATTAACGTCTGATCCAGTTATTTGTGCTGTATTTGGGGGCGCTCTTCACGGTGTTTCTGTTGGGCTGACGTTAAATAGTGATTTTTCTACTGGTGGTTTAGATATTTTAGGGATTTTAGTTAAAAAAGCTACTGGTCGCAGTATTGGTTCTTTTTTTATTTTTTATAATGTGACATTACAAATTTTTGCTGGTTTAATATACGGGTTTCCTTTTGCTTTTTATAGTGCAGTTTCCTTTTTTATTAGTGGTCGGATGGTTGATTATGTAAATGACAAACAAAAACGTGTTCAACTGATGGTGGTGACTGAAAAAGCACCAATGTTAACCGGAGTCTTGCAAAGTTATTTTCAGCGGGGAATTACCGTGATTAATAATGTCGAAGGTGGGTTTGATCACCAAGAAAGAAAGTTATTACTATTAGTTATTTCAAAGCGAGAATTAAAAGCTGTCGAAAAAGTCATTGCTGATTTTGACCAACAGGCTTTTGTCAGTGTCGCGACAGGGGTTAGTGCTAACCGCAACTTTTTTGAATGGTAAGAAAGTAGGATAAAAATGAAAAAACAAGCAGTATTTGAAGAAATTGCCGCAGAGATTTTGCAACGGGTGGAAAAAGGGGTCTATGTGACCAGCCAAAAATTACCCTCAGAATATGATTTAGCTGAAGAATTTCAGTGTAGTCGCTTAACGGTTCGCCGCGCAGTGGAATCTTTGATTAAACAAAATGTGTTGATGAAAGAAAAAGGCAAAGGAACTTATGTTATGAAACAACCGAAAATTCAAAGTGGTTCAGGCGGTTTACAAAGTTTTACCGAAACGGCAAAAGCACAAGGAAAAACTACCCGTACTGAAGTCTTACAATTTGAAACAGTTTCTAACTTGCCTGAAAAAATAAAACAAGCCTTTGGTGCTTATGCTAATGAAGAGATTGTTTATTTAGTCCGGCGACGCTATTTTGATGAAGAACCGATGACAATTGAGAATTTGTATATCTTAAAGCGTTATTTAGGGGATTGTACTAAAGAGCAATTGCGGGCTTCTTTATATCAAGTTATTGAGCAACATATTGAAATTGGCTATTCTCATCAAGAAGTTGAAGCTGTTAAAGTTACCACAGATTTAGCGGAATTGTTACAAGTGCCAGCCGGCGAACCACTTTTATTAGTACATTCAATGACCTATTCGCCTTCTGCTAAGCCAATTTTATTTGATACATCGTTTTATCGGGCGGATAAATACACCTTCAAAAATATTTTGGTAAGACAAAAATGATTTTTAAACTCATTTTAGGATAAAAAAGGAGATTGAAGAAATGGATCAAGTCAATACGTTAATTACTGCCAACTGGTCTGATTTTTTAAATGTTTTACAGCAAATAATGCAAGTTCCCAGTGTAAAAGGTGAACCTGAAACAAATGCGCCTTATGGCAGGGAACCTCGCCGCGTTTTAGATTTGGTTTTAGCTTTAGGTGAGGAATATGGGTTTAAAACTGGGCTTGTAGATGATGCGGTAGGCTACATTCAGTGGGGGGAAGATGAAGATTATCTTGGTGTTTTAGGACATTTAGATGTGGTGCCAGCAGGTAGTGGCTGGGATTTTCCACCTTTTGATTTAAGTGAAAAAGACGGGCGCTTTTACGGACGGGGGATTTTAGACAACAAGGGACCAATTATTAGTTGCTTTTATGCGTTAAAAATCTTAAAAGATGCCGGTTTTAAACCACAAAAAACGATTCGCATTTTATTTGGAACAGATGAAGAAAGTGGGATGTCTGATATTCCTAAATACTTAGCTAAGGAAAAACCTCCTGTTTTTGGCTTCACGCCTGATTGTAAATATCCGGTAGTTTATGGTGAACGTGGCATTGTCAATATTCAGATAGCAACAAATTTTAAAGCTGAAGAATTAAAGGTATTAGGGGAGTTTAAAGGCGATCAAGCCAGAGATCACGTTCCAGATGAATTGAGCGTTACTGTAAACCAAAATGAAGTGACTGTAAAAGGAAAACGTGCGCCTTCAAATGCGCCTGAATTAGGCGTGAATGCCATTGTTTTATTAGCAGAAAAACTCGCAAAAGAAAATGACTTAAGTGTCGCGTTAAAGCAATACTTTACTTGGTTAACCAAGGTATTAAAAGACCAACATTATGGTGAAGGTCTTGATTTAGCACTGGCCGATGAAGATTCCGGCAAATTAATTTTAACTCCTGTCATTTTGCAAAAAAATGATACTGGCTTGACATTAGAAATTGCCTTTCGCTATCCAGTTTCAGCTACGCAAGAAGACGTTGTAGCCGGTGTGTTAAAACAAGTACCAAAAAATTCCACAGTCAATATTGTTCGTAGTTTACCTGGTATTCGGCATGAAAAAGATTCGCCTGAAATTGAAAAATTATCAGCAATCTATGCTAGCGTGACTGGTAATGATAGTCGCCCTGTGACGACAACAGGCGCTACTTATGCGCGGAAAATGCCCAATATTTTAGCGTTTGGTCCTTCATTTCCTGGCCAAAAAGGCATTGCCCACAATGCCAATGAGTATATGGATGTTAGTGACTTAAAATTAAACTTGGAGATTTATCTACGGAGTATTCAAGCTTTGTTAAGTGAATAGGGTAAAAAGATGTGGCAAAAATCTTGTCACATCTTTTTTTGCTTAAACAATGTGACAAGACTTTTGTCATAGTCTCTTCCTACAATGAAACACGAGATCACATCTTAGGGAGAAGGCATACATTTATTATGCTTTTATTGACGAATAAAATAAGTCAGAATTTGAAAACGTTTTTTGAAAATGATAAAAGACTAAAAAAATCAAGATAAAATGGAAAATAGTATAGACGTACTAGTATATACTATATAGAATATACAATATAAAGAAAACGCTCTATTATCTGATATAGGAGGAAAGAAAAATGTGGGGAATTATCGCAACGTGGCGAATGGCACACGATGGCATTGTTGCAGCTAAAGAAATGTTAAGTAAAAATGCAACTGCTGCTGATGCCTTAGAGACAACGATTAAAACCGTAGAAGATTATCCATTTTATAAATCTGTTGGCTACGGCGGGTTACCAAATGAACAGGGAATTTTAGAAATGGATGCAGCTTTTATGGATGGGGATACATATAAAATTGGTGCAGTGGCTGGAATTGTTGACGTTGCAAATCCAATTTCTGTTGCGCGTAAATTGAGCGATGACAAATTTAATAGTTTTCGCGTTGGTCAAGGGGCAACAGAGTATGCGATGTTAAATGGCTTTGAAATTAAAAATATGCTGACACCACGGGCAAAAAAAATCTGGGAAAAACGTGTTGAAGAAATTGCCAAGTCCAATCTAAGTCCATACGATGGTCATGATACTGTTGGGGTTGTCGCCTTAGACGAACACAATAGTATGGCTGCAGGGACATCAAGTTCTGGTTTATTTATGAAAAAAAGAGGGCGCGTGGGCGATTCACCATTATCTGGATCTGGTTTTTACGTCGATAGTGAAATCGGCGGAGCTGCGGCAACAGGTTTAGGAGAAGATTTAATGAAAGGCTGTCTTTCCTATGAAATTGTTCGTCTGATGAAAGAAGGCCTGACCCCACAAGCTGCTTGTGATCAAGCTGTCTATGAATTTAGTGACCGTTTAACGAAACGTTATGGTAAAGCAGGTGCCTTTTCCCTTATTGCTCTTGATAAAAATGGCCGTTGGGGGGTTGCGACAAATGTAGAATTTACTTTTAGTGTTGCAACAAAAGACGAAAAACCAGCGATTTATATTGCCAATCCTGGTCCAAATCAAACAACAGTAATTGAACCTATAACTAAAGAATGGCTAGATGCCTACGAAAAACGGATTAAAGCACCAGTATAAACCACGTGTTTATTTGCAATATTGTAAATAAAAATAGGTAAAAATAAGGAGGAAATAACATGGCAACAAAGAAAATTTATTTATTCTGTGAAGCAGGAATGTCAACAAGTATTATGGTAAACAAAATGATGACGGTGGCAAAAGAACATAATATGCCAATTGAAATTGAAGCTTTTCCAGCAATTCGGGCTGAAGAAAAAGTGGCAGAAGAAAAACCAATTGCAATTTTATTAGGCCCGCAAGTACGTCATTTAGATGACAAAATGAAAGCAACGTTTGAACCACAAGGAATTCCGGTGGGCACAATTGCCACTGAAGCTTATGGCATGATGGATGGCGAACGTGCTTTAAAAGATGCCTTGAAATTAATCAAAGAAAATAAAAACAAATAAAAACTAAATAGGAGGCGTTAAAATGCAAAAGTTTCTGAACTGGTTGGAAAAAGTTTTAACCCCAATGGCAAAAGCAATCGGGGAAAATAAATATTTGATTGCCATTCGAGATGGTTTCTTACTTTCCACTCCTTTGTTAATTGTTGGTTCACTATTTTTAGTTTTAACTAATTTCCCAATTCCAAATTGGAATGAAATGATGAGTTCTTTTCTAGGGGATAATTGGGCTTCAATGTTAAATATGCCGGCAACAGCCAGCTTTGATATTATGACAATTTTAGCTGTCGCAGGTATTGGGTATAGTTTAGGGAGACAATTTCATGTAGATGCGATGCAATCAGCTATTATTTCATTGGTTTCTTTTTTCATCGTCACACCATTTTCTACCCCGTTTACCCCAGAAGGTACAACGGAAGTTTATGATGTCGCTAGCTTACCTTTACGTTGGATGGGTTCTAGCGGTTTGTTCTTAGGAATGGTAGTAGCGCTAATCTCAACTAGAATGTTTGTTGCTTTATTAAATAAAGGCTGGACGATTAAAATGCCAGATGGCGTACCGCCAACTGTTGTGAAATCTTTTGAAGCATTAATTCCAAGTTTTGTAATTGTGACAGTTATGATGATTGCCAACTGGATTGCCCACGCAACGCCTTATGGCAACTTACAAGAAATCTTGTTTAAATTCTTACAAACGCCACTTTTAAGTCTAGGAAATACTTTAGGGGCAATGATTATCGCCTATTTATTCTTACATTTCTTCTGGTTTTTTGGGATCAATGGTTCTTCTGTTGTGGGTGCGGTCTTTAATCCAGTATTACGAGCGCTATCTGTAGAAAACATGGATGCCTTTAAGGCAGGCAAAGAAATTCCTAATATTATCACAGGGCAATTTCAAGATATGTTTGCAACTTTTGGTGGTGGCGGTTCTACTTTATCTTTAATTATCGTTATGATTATCTTTTGTAAGAGTCAACGAATTAAAAAACTATCACAACTATCTTTAGTACCAGGGATTTTTGGTATAAACGAACCTATTATTTTTGGTTTACCGATTGTGTTAAACCCAATTATTTTAGTTCCTTTTGTCTTAGTACCAACCATTAACATCATTATTTCTTATGTTTGTATGAATTTAGGTTTAGTCAATTATACCAATGGGATTCAGTTACCGTGGACAACACCGCCAATTATTTCTGGCTTTTTGGTAAGTGGCTGGCAAGCAGCAATTTTACAGGCTATTTTAATTGTTTTGGGAATGTTCATTTATTACCCATTTATTAAAGTGATGGATGATCAATACTTAAGAGAAGAAAAAGAAGCAGAAGAGCAAAAAGAAGACGACGATATCAATTTCGATGATTTTGACTTCGATGATTTATAAGAATTAGGTGAATGAAATGAAAAAAATTATTTTAATTTTAAATCATGTGCAAGCAGGCATGGGAAGTGACGAAAATGCACAACTTGCTCCGAGTGGGAAAAAAACTGCTTTAGGTCCTGGTCAAACATTGAATCCTCTTTTTAAAGAACACGATGCCCAGATTATTGCTACACTATTTTGTGGTGATCAATATTATGAAGGCCATCAAGCAGAAGTTCAAAAGAAATTTATTGGCTTTGCCAAAAAATTTGAAGCGGATGCAGTGTTATGTGGGCCAGCTATGCACTATCCTTACTTTGGTGAAATGGCAGCAAGCCTTGCAGAAGCTTTAAATAAAGCTGGCATTCCGGCAGCAGCTGCAATGTCTGAAGAAAATCCAGCAGTGGAAAAGTATGAAAAAAAAGTAGCAATTATTAAAATGCCTAAAAAAGGCGGAATTGGACTAAACGATTCTTTCAAAAATATGGCTGCTTACGTTTCTGCTCTGGCACATGACGAAGATGTAAGTAACATGCAAGCAATGCTATTTTAAAGTTAGTAGACAAAAGCGCACTACGACTGGAATCGTGGTGCGCTTTGTTAAATTGGTCAAATCAAATTGGTAAGAAAAAATTCAATTTATAGTTTTGAAAAATAATTTCAAAAAAGTAGCTGTTTTTTTTGCTATTTTTTCCAACTTTAATGTATTTGACAGCATTTGTGCTATAATGTGTTCGTTGAACTACTTTGCTATGGAATTGATAAAAAAGCAGTGCTTCTTGATTACTGCCTTTTCTATAGTGGGAATTTTTCAAGGAGGAAGGAATATGGAACTGAAAAAGTTAGAGGTGCCGACGACTTCTATTACCGAAGTGAAAAAATCTCCAATGGATGTTTTTAATCAGGCCCGAGAAGCGGGAACAGCTGTTTACGTTTTTAATCGTGAAAAAGTAGCAGGTGTGATGCTAACCCAAGAACAATATGAAAATTTATTACAAGAGCTACATAATCGTCCGGAAGTGGCAGAAGATGAGTTACAAACTGCCGATGGGTTAGAAGAATTTTTAGGCAAAATGCGTAACGCTTTAATTACCGGTGCCGCAATTTCAGCTAAAAACCTTGATGAACGGATGGTTGCATTAGGCTTTATTACGCGTAAAACTGGATTTGGCGGGGTAGTTGACATGATTTCCGAGCTAAAAGAAAGTGGTAAAATTGTCTACCAATTACGCAAAAAACATGAAGGTAAAACGATTGTGGCTGAAGTCATTGGTGAACAAGATAGCACTTCTAGTTTGTTTGATAAATTGATCATTAAAAAAATCTATTTGAAAGAATCATAAAAAAACTTCGTGTTCGTAATTTTAAGCGAACACGAAGTTTTTTTATTTGGAGATATGAACCTGTAAGCTAGTTGCCCAAATAATGGCTCTTTGTCAATCAGGACTGATGGAAAAGATTTAAGTGAAACCAAAACAGAT